>Ga0209489_100606_pt1 | contig 69432 bp, 36 predicted proteins | sample SiratrowhiteBW_FD_187527 | JGI IMG/M metagenome (GOLD analysis project Ga0209489, IMG submission 187527) | Root nodule microbial communities of legume samples collected from California, USA - Siratro white BW (SPAdes) (version 2) | ecosystem: Host-associated > Plants > Roots > Nodule | place... | reverse complement strand
CCCCCCCCCCCCCCCTCTTGAACTTAGGCCAAACACTTATTTTAACAAAGCTCAATCTTAGGTTTTTCTTTGACCCTTTTGTGAAGAAAATCTCAATCATTATGAAACTGTATTCCAACAATTGGACCTTCACTAGAAATTTTCGTATTTTATATACATATTTTAATATTTGTTAAGACAAAAGTCAACATTCCAAAGTTTTAATTAGTGTTTCAAAACAAATAAGTGTAAAATAGGATCACATTTCATTTATAAGATGATAAAAACAACATATCATGTAAGGCGCAAGTGTTTCATGTGTTTATGCTATGTTTACAAGGAATGCTTGTCTGCCAAAGAGATCCATTTAAGATGTGAGCTAAAGATGTTCTCTTCATCAACTTTCTAACACAAAGGGATTGTCAACTCTAACTTAATTATCTGCCTTGTACGAAATACACATCAATTATGAAAATATGTAAAAGATTGATCTATCTAGAGAGATAAACGTTATCAGTTATCAAGAACATTGTACAGAAAAAAGTAGCAAAGATCGATACACTAAATGTAACAATCATGATAAAGTTGGTCTACATAGAAGCTAAAAGTGCTAAACAATAATAAAAGATCATCTAATAGCTACCTTCTTCAACAAGTCTATAAAAAGGAATTAATCAAGAAGTCTAGAAAAACATATAGAGGAAAGGTTATCGAATTTCAAAAAGGTTGCTTGGACGAAGAGAACTTCTTTAAGCCAGTACAGTAGAGGTTGCAACATACAAATATGCTAATCAGACGATAAATCACACCTTATAGCTTCATAGAAGGATCCTCAAGCTGAAAGAAGACTAATGAATTAGGATTATGAGAAAAATGAAAATATTTAAAGTTTTTATCCAGCTACCTAGGTAAGTGAGCTAAATCATTGTATAGTTGGAAGTTACTACCTTTCCTAGAGAGTAAGATTATCTAAACTAAGAGTGACTTGAGTAAAGAATACTCCGTGATGAGGTCAGTTAGGAGTGGTTATCTGAAAGAATACTCAATCAATCAAGAGTGGCTAAGTATAAAGAATACTCAGGTTAACCAAGAGCTACTTGAGCAAAGAATACTCAGGTTAGCCAAGAGTGGCTTGAGCAAAGAATACTCAGTTAAGTCAAGAGTGGCTTGTGTCAATAATACTCAATGGATTAGCCAGGAGTAGTTATGAGCCCAACAAATACTTGACATGTACTTCGCAACATTAATCTGCTTAGTTGAATTGGACTAGTTTGGTCAAGAACGGGGAGTAATATGTTACAGATGAACCAATATAAATCATAATGTATAGTTTCTCTCTTCTTTATTTCTTGTTATATTCCATGGCATAATCGTCTAAACTAATCCAAGAATGAGAGTTTATGTGTGAGAACCTATTAAAATGTTTGTCGAACTTTTCTTTGTTAAGTCTTTGATATACTTGTATTGGCTTTGATTGAGCAGATCTTAAATTATGATTTAATCACTTGTTAAAATAAACATGAATATTTGATAAGTGATTTAGTTAAGCTATAAAATTTGTTTCATTATCCGCATTCAACAAGTAATTGTTGAATTGCAACAAGTAATTTTAGTTAAGCAATGCAAATTGAAAAACACAAAGAATTGCAACACAATTAAATAAAAGAAGATGAAAGTACAATTCACATATTCAAGAACCAAACCATTCCTCTTATAATAGTTCTCTAAAGATTCCAATCAATTACGTGATTTAATTAATCAATTAAATCAATAATATGAATCAAATCAAATATCAATTTAATCTAATTCTTATCTAATTATCAAATCAATATTCAATTGACTCCTAATTTGTTTTTTAAATCAGAAATACATTAATATCATAAGGTACACATTTAAAATTATAGAGAAGAGAACTAACTCAGGGTTAAAGGATCAATACAAAACTTAATTCTAATTGTATGATCTTGATTTCATAAATTAATGCTCAGGAATTAGTTCTCCATAAATGAAGAATGGAAAATAAAAATGAAAGAAGAAGAGAAAGAGACAATTCAAAATTTGAGAGAAAAAGAGATCAAGAGACAATCTCTACAACTAAAAAACTAAACCAATGATTTTTGTCATGTTTACATGAAATTTAGGTTATATATATGTTCTATAATATGAAATAAACATGAACCTAAATATGATCTCTAATTATGTCCATAAGTCCAATTACAAAAATTTAAACTAAAAGAAAGAAAAATAAATTTGTATAGGTTATTTTAAAAAAAATCATAGAAAATAGTATAAGACTTCAAATCCAAAAAAAAAACATATGTTCATTTTGAAGGCGAATCTAATGCAATTGGAATCATCCAAAAATAATATTTACAGAAAAATTTATTGCCAAAACAACAAGAAAAGGCAAAATTTGCTAAAAATACAAGAATTAGAGAAAATATGTACATTGAACCCAATTTGTTACTACTAAACATAAATTATTTAAAACTGAAATTAAACCATATTTAAATTTTTTTAATGTTAATGTGTGCACAAAATGTGTCATCAAATTTCTCCCACATTGAAGCTTTTACACTTTTAAGCAAAAGAAAAATAAGAAAAAAAATATAGACATTAAGATGAAAACAAGAAAGGAAACTTTTCAATGAATCCTAAAAGGAAAATGGTGTGAGTAAAAGAGAAAAATGAATCATACATTCAAAATATTAAATAATGAACATGACAAAAAAAAAATACATCCCAAAATATTAAAGTAAACAAAAATTGCAATCAAATTAAGACATTGAGCAAGTATGTAAAATTCTCACATGAAAGTGTATTATTTTTCCCTAAACTGTTCAGGATTGTGTTTACATTCAAATGCACACCATGAAAGTAAGCATTACCACAAGCTTGACAAACCTCTCATTTACTCTACTTTAAATACATATGCAACTAAAGATGAAGAGGACTTTTAATAAGCTTGTAATGTGGCAAAGGTAACAAAGATATCATATTAACCACATGGTATGTGAGAACCATTCAAGAGATTTACTGGTGGTTACTAGTGGATTATCCAACAACAAAGTAGTCATATTTGCTACTGAAAATAGTGACACTTCTGAAGTCATTACAGATGATGAATTCTTGCAAATGGAACAAAATCAGAGTTGGCACAGTGGAGCTCTCTTAGTTAGAGAGTTTTGATACCATATGAAGAAGTGGAATTTAAGTCTAACTCAACCTTACAAAACCGGCTTGTAAAGTGAGGTTTGCACCCATTTATAAACTATTGAAAGGCCTCATCTCTGGTCGATATTGGATCTCCAACACACCTCCTCACACCGAGACTGTTCAACTCGTGCGTGGGACTATATTATTTAAGAGTGGTCCGATACTGTCTCAATAGTGGGTAGCCCAACAACCGTGCTAGGATAGACTCTGATATCATAACTGAGATATCATATTACCACATGGTATGAAAGAAATGAACGAAAAAGAATAAAGGATGAGTGAAAATATATCTCCTTTCTTATTCCCTTGATGAAAGAAAATATTCTATATATGGAGTACATGAAATAACAGGACCATAACAGAATAATTACTCTAATATCATTAGTTATCTATATATGGAGTACATATAATAACAGGACCAGAATAATTACTCTAACATCATTGTTAATTAATAACCCTCATATAATAATTATTTATTATCATGCTCTAACAAAATCTCTAATGATTCTTATATTATAATCATATTTATTATTTATTAAAAGATAAAGATAAATAAAAGAAGAGATACAAAATTATAAATCAAAGATAAGAGAATAACAATAGCAAATGAGTTAAAGAAAAGTAGAAAGCTATATATGATGTTAAAGAAAATTAGAAAGCTATTTGACATTAAAATATAATCCAACATTAACTTTCATCAAACCGCGTGTTTTTATTTTTCTTCTTTTCTCATGCTTTTGTTTCAAACAACTTTAAATGAAGTTACAATCCATCAAAATTTCAATATTCATCAAATCAACAAAAAGTTCAAGGTAATGCACCCACTTATTTTTAACCAATTTTTAAAATAATTCCAAAGCCTCTTTATTCCCAAGGTTGGGCATATCATAGGTTTTTCGCTTTCAAGGCTTTGTAATGAGCTACAATCACTTTATTAAGATTGAAAGGGTATATAAGGGGAATCAATGAAAGGTAGGTCAATTTGGCTAATTAATTAAAAATAAAAGAATACATAAATTATTATCAATAGTGTATGTGGACATGTAGTGTGAAAAAAGAGAGTCAAGCTAAGTTCTAAAATACTTAAAAAAAAACATGAGTGAATCATTCAAGAAACAAAACAGTCTCAAATCTCACCAAGATATATTCTATCAAAAGTAATCCACATTCTAATTATCACGTAAAACTTATAACGTAAAACTTATAATACTTAAAGAAACAAATCTATCATATAGTTAAAACTTTTAACTTACAATTATAAAAATAATACTGTTAACAATGATTGAGGAATAACTAAAAATGGATCTCAACGTTCAAAAATACTTTTAATATACTTTATAGCATTAGTCTATTTAATAAAATTTAAATTTGTTGATTAAAACGGAATGTTGTTTGTTCGAATGAAAGAATTAATATAAATTAATGTGTTTTTCAAAATTTCCTAATCTCTCTATATTAAATTTGTCCTAACTTAGAGATAAAAGTTATTGTGAAAATATGTATTTAAAAATTATTATTTATTTATTCATTCATTACAATTTTAACTTGTATCTGACATAATCTATTGAAGAAAGAAAATTTGATGGGTTATATTCCATATGAAAACTAGCTTAAACAAATGTTTCAATAAAATTATAATTGCGTGAGAAAAAAAGTTATAATTTAATCGTTTTGATAAACTAAATCATGACAATAATAATTATAATTTTTAAAACTTCTAAACTATCATCGTACTCATAAAATTACATAATTTAGTTGAAATTTTCCTTTTCACTTCTTAAACTTTGAAGACATAACTATACCTTTGAAACTCCAGAAATGGCGGCTGGTCATCATTGATTTTAAGCAAGTATTCAAAAGAAAAAGAAAAGATGAGAATGCATGAGAACCTAGATGGGGCACCACAGCACGTGGGTGAAGCGGTGAGAGAAGTATCATCCAGAAAATAAATAAATAAATAAATAAATAAATAAACAGGTCAAACTCATTTACTCATTTACTGCCTGTTCGTTTGTTGCCGTCTATTTGACCTCGCTTCAATTCAAATCTTCTCTTGAAAGCTGAATTCACAACATGGATTTAAAGTGGCAGTGGCACGTGGAAAATATTGTCAAATAATTTATAATTAAAATAATTAAGGAGAATAAAAGTCATACTCACTCAAAACTATTATAAGAATAATGAAACACATAATAGTAAATATTTTAGTTTCGTTTAATATTTAATATTCACTATTCCTTAACAGAAGAAGGACACTACTCCTTAACAAAACAATTCAAAAAGCAAAAGCAATTCCTTAGCCACGAAAGTGGTATTTTCCTGTTGTAGTATTTTATATGTACTTTTCCTTACTGAAACCTTTCTTTGTTTCTTTTGATATTTTCTTCTGATGACCTCACCAGTTCTGCTGTACTTACGGTCATTCTTGTTTCTTGTGTTATTCAATTCATCCACATTCAGTTTTTAATCTACTTAGCTGTAAAGAACGAAAGATGACATAGCCATTGTATAAAATATTATAATAATTTTATATTACACTGTGAAATATTTATTTGCAACAATCTTTGTATTACATCTCTCTTCATATTTCTTTTCGCAAAAGGTTCTGAGAAACTTCCAACTAAAATATTTAAAAGAAGTATATCTATTTACTTTGGGCCTAAGGTAAGAGATGGTAGAATGAGAGTGAAAGTGAATGAAAACGAAATGCAAACGTAATTGAGTGACGTGATAGTGATAGAAAAAGGTGTAACGTTTGTAGAAAAGAAAGAGAAGAAAAATGGTGGTGACGTAGATGAACGTGTTGGACAGTGGAAGTAGAAGGTAGAATGAGAGTTAAAGGTGGTGGGTTTGTGGCTTTGCACGTAGCACCACATGCAAGGCTTTTTCTTCCTACAACTCAACACATGCATGCACCATCTCTCTCTCTACTTGGGTTTTGCAATTACTAGTGCTTTTTTTTTTTTTTTCTTTGCATTGTACGTATCAGATTCATATTCGATCCCCATTACAAAGAAAAAAAAATTAAGTGATGTTCATAGTAACAGAAGAGATTAAAAAACTTTCGTGATTATTTGCATGCTAAGTGAGTGCTCGACGATCTCAGTTTCATTCCCAACTTAAGATCATATCAAATTTATTTAAAAATATAAAAAAAAATACATTTGTTGGTCACTGAATCTTTCTTGCTTTAATGTTCAAGGATGGTTGTATATTTTAACATAAAGTATATAGAAATATTTAAAATAAAATATATAGTTGAAGTGTTTTTATGTTGATATATCTTTTCTTATTGTTAATATAGATATGTTTTGACAAACTTATTCAAAAATTACTTTTAAGAAAGAAAAATAAGAAAACCCAAGTTTTTTCTATACTTAAATTAGCTTATGAATAACTTATGAAGATTTAGAGAAGTTATTTGAAAGAACTTTTATAAGTTTGCATATTAATTAAATTTAACTTTTGAAAGGGTTCTTTTCATTTTTTTTTTCTTAAGACTCTTTAAATAAATCCAATTAATGTTTTGAAAAGGTCGCTATAATGCTTACTAATCTTACCAATTTTAAAATATTTAGGCTAGTTAAGGAAGAAGTGTACTTGTAAAATACATTTCACCCCGATTCCAAATCATTTGCAACTTTTGGTGTATGGGTTAATTTTATTATATTCAATTATTTTTCGCTAGATATATATATTTTGTTTTTTAACAAATAAAAACGTGTTTGAAAAATTATAGTAAATTGAATAAGTTTTTTTAAATCTAAAACTCAGTGATAAAAAAGGTAATTTTAGTGCTTTTATTTAAGTTGGAAATATAATTTCTTCAAATGATCAAAAATATCATAGCAAACAAAATCAGAAGATGAAGCATAGTGGATTCAGTGAAAGATTGAGTATGAAATTTTTGTTTCGAGGAAGAGATGACTATGATTTGTATTCAATTTGGAAATAGACATGCGTATACTTCTTTCACACTTAAGCTGTGATTAGGAGAAGATTAATAAGATTAGAGATTATGATTCTAAGCTTATTATTATTGAGAGTTGACTTAAGGTCCAGGTGAAGCAAGGGTTTTAGCTTTACATAAACTTGAACACTAATATATCATTATAATATTAAAATATATTAAATTTTAAAATTATATTTCAAAATATTTTTTAATTAAAAATTTAAAATAACATAAATGTAAATTTATATGGATATTATAAATATTATTTAATAAATAATAATATTAAAACTTTTTCTTAATAAATAATAAATTAATAATATTTTTTTATTTTTTGAAAAGATACTGAATAGTTGATGAATCTTAAAGGTTAAAACTTTATAATTTTTTTATTTCTTTTTATTGTTCCATTAGTGTAACATTTATCTATATTTTCTTCTTTTTTCTTATTTTGATTTTTTTCTGTCATTCTTCTGTATTATTACTTTAATTTAAATGTTTGCTTCTAATTAACTCATTACCCGAATTCAAATTTTATTTTATCATTATATATTATTATTGTTCATGCGCTTATTCTATTTGGACGTTTGAAACTATGTATTGAGGAATTAAGATTTACTTTGGTTTTTGTTTCTTTTCACTACATCAGGTAAAAAATAAAATAGAAAAAATATATTTGACTGTGTTGTTATTTAATTAGTTTTTTTATTAATATTTCATTTCTTTTTATATGTCTCTTTAACAAATTATCATGTTATGTTTTATTAAAATATTGTTAATTTAAAAGTTTAAAACCTAACAAAGTATTAACACCTTATAAACTTGAAAATTTAATTTTAAACTTTTTTTTATGCAGTGACTATTTTGTATGACATATTATTTATGTTAACTTGGTTAGTAAAAATTTACAATTAAAATATATATGTATTAATATGACTATTAAACAATTAAAACATCTTCTTTCATTTTTTTAAACATATAAAGAAAATCAATTTAAAAATGCATTTATTTTTACAAAAGAGAATGTTTCTGAAATAGATATAAAGTTAGTTTCACAAAAGAACAAATTAGTCCTAAATTTTTTTTTATGAAAGTATTAAAAATAAAATTATAAAATCATCCCAAGAACCATTTAAAATTGATTATTTATTTAATATTAAAAAATTAGAGTAATTAGATTGTGTATTTTTGAAAAAATATGTTTAAACCTTAAACAATCTTTAAAACATGATAATTTTTTAGATCTTAATTAGATTATTTTTATAATGAAATACCTTAAAGGAGATTATAGTATTGAAAAATAATAAATAAATTGGCATTCTTAATTATATAAAAAGAATAAATTCTTTTTCAAAAGTATATTTATCATATATAATAATGTTAACAATTTTAGTATTAATTGGTTCAACTAAAAAAAGTTTTTCAAAATTTAAATTAATAAAATCTTATTTAAGATTAACAATGTCTCAATAAAGATTTAACAAATTATCTTTATTCTCTAAAAACTTGAAAAGTAAACCTTAAATAAAAATATTACAAATTATTTTATTAATTTAAAAAATGTATTATTTTTTAATTAGTTTTAAGTCTCATCATTGGTACTATCATGATGCCTGTTATTTCCTTCTACTAAGAATAATATGAAGGGTCTTTATAGATTTGAAAGAAATTAAATGCGTATTAAAATTGATATTGTTTGTATAAATGCTACAAGATTTGTTTATCTTTTCAGGAAAGATCAAAATTGTTTTTAAGAGCTTATATCAAAGTTTTCCTTTTGAAGAACCCACACGAGGATGATTAAAGATGAAATGTTTCTTGTTTTCAAACTTCACAGATCCTTCCTTTGCTATATAAAGAAGACTTTGATAAAGTTGAAAAAAGGACACACACAAAAACTGTACTACCAGAAGAAGAACAAAAGGAATTATATACAAGTTTAGCCTTTGGATTGTCAATAAACCTTTGTAAATATTTTTATTAAGTGAAATTACACTCTTGTTTAAATGTGCTACCTATGAGAGTTTTTCTTATTTCTTTTACTATCAAGAGAAGATTGGAAAAGATTAATCTAAAGAGATTTTTGTGTTATGATAACTTTGAGAGGTTTATGTATTTAGTTTAATGAATGTGTTTTGATTAGATGAATCTTATAAATAGTCTGGATTTAGGTGAACGGGTATAAACTTTGGTGTGTTGTTTCTCTCTTGCTCTTGTTAGTTTATTTTTCTAGACAGGTTATACCTTGATCTCTTAGACGTCTGCTTTATCTAATGCGAAAAGAGTTTCAGTCTCCATTCAACTCCCTTCTGGAACTAGTTGCCCCTACATGCCTGTGGAACTTGACTGATTAGTTAAAACTAGACGTATTTTGTTGCGAAATAACATGTAATATATAGATAGAAGAGGGAAAGTGTTTACACATAAGTTGTGAAAAATATAAGTATTTCATTTTGTTAAAATTTGAATCCATTATCTAACTGTGAAACATTAGATGATACTTCCAAAAACCCCTAACTATGGTGAAAGGTGGATCCACAACCATTTTAAATGACACATGGTGGCACTTTGTAAACCACATAGTTATGGATCTAACAGTTGCAGTAAATGTTACTGCATGTATGGAAGAATACATGGGATGATATTGGTCTATGTCACACCTACGTCTATTGTTGGTCTTGAAGAAAGCATCAAACCTTAGATGAAGATGTTTTGATGATGATGATGAAAATATTGTACATATTTTAGAGTATTTTGCTTTCAATGTAATTGTTATTTGAATCCTTGACACAAAAGATATTCACAATAACATTACACAATCATACTAAAATGAGTTCAAATATATTTTAAAAAAATAAAAAATATTTTTAAAGGGTTTTAAGAATATAGTAATCAATTATGTTCTTGTATAATCGATCACTACAAGAAAAAGGTTATTTAGAGACCAATATATAGCTACCAAATGAAATGGTTGTTAAATGTGACCAAAATAATCACCAAATTAAATTTTGGTTGTTAAATAACTACAAAATAGAAGTAATGATTGAATTTAGTGACCGATTAAGTCAAATAATTGGTATCTAACATTATATACCAAAGTTTTAGTGACCTATGCCATTAGATTCTAAATTGGTATCTAATTAAGTTAGAGACTAATTTAAAATCTAATGGTATAGCTCACTAAAACCTTGGTAGCTAATGTTAGATATCAATTATTTGACTTAATTGGTCACTAAATTCAATCATTACTTCTATTTAGTAGTTATTTAGCAACCAAAATCTAATTTAGTGACTATTTTGGTCACAATTGGTAACCATTTCATTTGGTAGCTAAAAATTGATCTCTAAACAACCTTTTTCTTGTAGTGGATTAAATTGTTCCTAATAAGGTTTAAAATAGAAAAATCAATAATATCATATTTAATCAATTTAATTAACTAATTGACTCAAATTTCATGATACGATGCATTTTATCCATATAAAAACAACATATCAACTTCATCTTATATTTTACTCTAAAATTCAATTTTTTTTTTTAAGATAATCAACATTATCACTTTCAATTATGTATATCATTTCCACCACAAATTTCACTTCCGAGTATATAATTCAAAAATAAAAATTGTATTTTAGATTATGTAATTCAAAATATAATTTTCAAAAGTTCTAGAAGTGAAAATTTTATTTTAAATTGTGTAATTTATAATAATATTTTTACTTTTAAATTATGTAATTGAATCTTGAAAATAAAATTTTATATTACATAATCCGGAATATAAATTCAAAAGTCAAATTTATATTCTGGATTGTGTGATGTAAAATATTATTTTTAAATTCTGAATTACATAATTTATAAAAAAAATACACCAATTACTTAGAACGATTTTCAGATTGTATAATTCAATAGAAATTCTAAAACCAGATATTCAATTGTGTTTGAAAAAGAAAACATAAAAATACTTTGTGAATGAGTCTAGCTTCAAACTTTACAAAATATTGATCTTACACTAATTCCTATGCCAAAATCTTGTCGAAGAAATAGCAAATTCAGTGAAGAAGAAGACGGAACAAAAATAAAGCTTATGAAGATTGATACACGCGTAAACAACAAAGAGAGAAATTTGAAAACACAAGAAGGTGTAAGAAGAAGTTGCGGTGATGCAGAAAGAAATTGTCATTTGAAGGTTGTTGTTTTGGGCCTGAGATGAACAACGCACATGTATAAAGAGAGGCAATTGCTTCCTGCACCCCCACAATTGCTTCCTGCACCCCGTCACTTTTCTGTAATACCAAAAGTGCCCTTAGCAAAATATACTAAAGGGCAAAGTGGTTCACTGAGTGGTGGTGACGATAGATTTTCTAGCGAGCACGGTGGTAGAGGGTACTACAACAATCTTCTCCTGCAACCTTCTCTTGTAGTGTTGAATATAGGTAAGTTATTTTATTTTGCTTGGTTTAGGCATGGTGTAGAGGTGCAGATTCGATTTTTCATTTAACGATTACGGAAAACGAAATCCATAATAAAATGTAGGTGGGTTAAATACGTTATAGAAACATTTTTCCATAAAAAATTATTGTGTTACGAAAACTATTTTCCGTAATTGAGGGGGTGTGAGATGAGTGGCTACAGAAACTGTTTTCCGTCAGAGGAGAAAATAATTACGGAAAAAGTTTTTCATAAGAGAAATTGTTTGTTACAAAAAACGTTTTTCATAAGAAGACATTCAGTTTATGAAAAACCTTTTCCATAGAAGGAGAAGTGCATTATGTAAAATGATTTCCATAAGAGGAACAAAAAGCCTCTTCTGAAAATCGTTTTCCATAATGCACTTCTCCTTCTATGAAAAATATTTTTCATAAACTGAATGAAAACGTCTTCCATGACAATAAATTTCTCTTATGGAAAACTTTTTTCGTAATTACTTTCTCCTCTTACGGAAAACAGTTTCCGTAGGCACTCACCTCATACCTCCACTTAAGGAAAACAGTTTCCAAAACACAATAACCTTCTACGGAAAATGATTTCCATAATGTATTTAACTCACCCACATTCTATTACGGATTTTGTTTTTCGTAATCGTCAAGTGAAAAAACGAATCCTACACTTCTACATCGTGCCTAAACCAAACAAAATAAAACAACTTACCTACGTTCAACATTGCAAAAATAAAACAACTTACCTACATTCAACATTGCAGGAGAAAATTGTTACCTATCATCACCACCACTCAATGAACCACTTTGCCGCTTTAGTATATTGTGCCAATAACACTTTTGGCATTACATAAAAGTGATGGGGTGCATCAAGCAATTGTGGGGTGCAGGAAGCAATTGCTATAGAGAAAACATTATTTGAAATTCGCTTTGAGAATTGTCAGAATATATGGTGAATAAATTCCCTAAGCCAGTTTTGATTTCAACAATTAAAGAATAATTTTTAAAGTTAACCTAAACAAGACTTTCATTCAAAATATGATTCATCTCAATATTACACGTTAGGACATAATATTTTATTCATATATATGTTGGGAGTTCCATCTGTTTGTGTAATATATAACATATAATTTTGAAAATATGCATGAAAAGTTGTAAAATAAAGGTAGATAAGTTAACTACTCATGAAAATATGTACCAATCTCTAAGAAAAAGAAAAATGATGTACTTCTCTAATGCAAAAACATATGGATTCACTACAAGAAAATTTCTAGCACAAGAAGAGAAAAGATAATTATAATATATTATCTTTGACTAGTTGTGAAAATCTCTAAGTGTAAATCTTATACATAAACTTGTTAATTCATTTTATAAGATGTTAGTGACAGTGAGTTTTACCCTTAAACAATTTCTTTATAATTCTGGTCGAAGGCTAAAAGGACCTTAAAAAAATAGTTAAATTAAAGCAAAATGCTACTCAGATTAAATTTAAATAGAATTGTTCAAGAATACTTATAAGTTGGTTAAATTATAATTAAACTTGATTATATTTTAAAAAACTGATATGGCGTAAAGTAAAACTAATCAATATAAAAACCTATATTTCTCTTATATTTTATTTGACTAACTTATTTCAAATAATCATTATCTTAATTTCCTTACAAAATTTGGTCACGAGCTTTTAAAATGAGGCGATTTTAAAATATCGTTTACATTGTCTCTTTTCACACACCGCACACAATCTTTAAAAATGATTTACAAAAGTTGTTTGAAATACATTTTTAACTTTTTATGGTTTTCAATATTTTGCAATGATTAACCTCGTAAGGAATTAGTCTCTACAAATGGAATTTTTTTATATGATATATTCTTTATACCTATATATTTTCTCAAAAACTAATTCATGAGATTTCCATATTTATAATGTTGCAAGAATTTATATGTAATCACTAATCATGACATATAAGTTTTTGGAGAAGAAAAAGGAGAGTTTGAACTTGAGGAAGAAAGTCTAAAGCTTCGGAACGAAAAGTTAAAAAAGAAAAAAAAAACAATTACTATATCTGTTCAAATAAAATAATAAATAATCATTTTTAATTTCAATTGACATAATTTTGACATTTATTAAAATGTCGTCACCCCATTTTGAGAGGTGATGTACACGCGTCGTAATAAATCGGCGTAGTTTCTTATTTTTCAACTAGTGACGTAATTTAAAATTGAATATACAACTAATTAATAAATTTATCACTCAATGCAATATTTCCTTATTCTAACAAATCTATTGAACAAATAGAGTATGCAGTGACATGGTACAGTAATTTTATTTGATTATACAATAATTGTTGATATACTCTTAGTTATAATAAAAGTTAGCAAACATACCATGAAGGTAATTATAATTAAATAAAAATATAATTATTTTCTCTCTTACTACTAAATTTATCAATTGTCAAAATACTTGAATTTAATGAGTCACAAGCTTTGTGATTAGAAATGATAAAATATTTCTCCTCGTAACTGAAATGGAAAAGAAATGTCGTATTAATTTTTAAAATAAATAAAAATTCAGTCTAATTTTAAAATAATTTAACTAGTTATAATTGTTATTGTAGTCAATAAAAGTATGCTAACGTTATAATTAAATCATTATTATTTTCTATAAATTATGGTAATTATAAATTTATAATTTCAAAGATTTCTTATTTAGAAATAAAAAAAAATTTTATTCGAGAAGACAGAAACACACGTTTGTTTTAAAGTACTCATCTCCCATTTCTAAGTCTTTTAACTTAAGCACAATGTCATATTAACTTTTAAAATAAAAGAATTCAGTTTAATTTTAAAATAAATTTTACTAGTTATAAGAGTTATTGTAGTCTATAAATCTATGTTAACCTTATAATTAAATCTTAGTTATTTTCGCTCAAAACTATTATAATTATAAATTTTTACTTTCAATGATTTTTATTTTTTTTATTAAAGGAAAGTTACTCGAGAAAATAATTAGGTTTCTACTAAAATAGTTATCACCCATTTCTCTTTCTCTAAAACCTAATGCAAGCCAGGAGCTTCGGAGAGTAACACCAACGTTAGTTTTTTTTATTTTAGATTAAATAATGGAAAGTAAAAAAGTGAAGGAGAAAAAGGAAATGAAAAATAAAGAAAAATAATAATTTTATTATTTTTTATTTTTATATTAATATTATTTATTTATTTATTTCAAAAAAAATTAATCTGATCATAATCAATAAATATAATAAAATATTATATCATATTTTTTTTGATGATTTTTGTTATTTTTTAAGCGTAAATTTGTTTCATCTTTTAATTTTGATAAATTTATTAAATTAGTGTAATTTTATTCTAATATTATTAAAATGGATTATTTTTTCTAAAATTTATGATATGGTAAATCGTATTTATATAATAAATTTTATTGTGAAGAAGTATTGTTAGGAGAACATGATTTTTAATTTCTAGAATAAAGTACTATTTGGCTACCACGAATCTCTAACCTTGATATATAAAGATCTCATACGAGAAAACATTAAAATCAAAATAAAGAAACCAAAATATTAATATGATCCAAACAAACTGAAATCATATCTCTAGTGCACAACACAACTTCAACTTTTACCCAAAAAAACTAAAATTATACTAACCTTACACGAATTCAATCAAAAATAATAAAATCAGTATTAATTTACTCGAAATCATATTTCAACTGTATAACTTTCTCATTATACAAAAAGTCATTCACCACAATAACTTTACTTAGATTCTATCACAATTTCTTCATAATAAAAATACTTATATTACTGTCATTTTGGTAAATTTAAAATTATGATTCATATTATCATTTTGGTAAATTTGTTCTTAGTTTTGTTCTGCTTTTTGTCTCAGAGTAAATGACCACAGTCCATGTGCAGAAGTGGAGAAAAGAAACAGCCCTAATGTAAGTGATGATAATAATTGAACATGTTAGGTTACAAATGGGAACAAAAAAAAAGAGTTTGTGTGGACCCACAAATTCTAGGTTTCATGATTTTATTGTGAGGAGGGTAACTTGTACTATATATATATTTGAAGAGTACCTGGTATAATTCTGCCACCAAAATAAGATAAGACTGACTCAGGAATGACTCAGAAGTGACTCAGCTTCTGCTGGCTTTTACCTTGCTTCTACAATAAACCTGTACAAGATTTAGGTCTGTTTTTTTCATCATCTTTTTCCTACTACTTTTATATTAAATATTTTAATTTTTACAGGAGAAATACAGATATTTATTATCAAAATAAAAATCTCATATCAATTGAAACTAATGTAATTTACTGTGCCCCCTTCTTTTCCTTTTCATGTTTCTCCTTTCAATCATTGCAAAAACCATCTTCACTGGAGACAGATATATCCCTCTCTAAGTTGCTTTATCCTTGAAGGACAACAAAGCCAGAAATTATTGTATATTCAGATTGTATTATGTAACTAAGGTGGATAAACTCTTTTAAAATTTTACAATTATTATTATTATTATTATTATTTAGAGAGTAATCACCTCAATTGAAATGAAGGATTAAAATAGTACATCTTTAATTAGAGCAAAGAGAATATGAATGGTTAAAATTGCACAATTTTACAAACCATAAAAGTGTAATTTGTTATGTTTTATATTCATAAAATCCAAAATTTGAAATTTAACTTAACAGAATTAAACTCTTACTACCATAATTTTAATGTGTCAATAAATTAAATAACTCATAACATAATAAATTAACAAATAGTTAACAATATAATATTAAATAAACATGTCAACTTGCTGATATTAAATTAAAAAAGTATGTTGATTGGATCATGGATCTTCAGTATGTTATCCAAAGAATTTGAGATGAAAATGATTTGGATAAGTACACTTCAATTTACTTAATTGTAAATTTGATTTTTATCATGTCTTACACATATTGTTTTTTTTTTCCTTTTATCTAACTAATAAAAGAATAATTTTTCCTTGTTTGTTTGTATAGAATGGAAATATATTTTTATTTAACTTATATTATAAATATTTATACCCACTAGTGTATATTTTACAGTGTTGATGTCATTGATAATCCAAGTCAGTTCCACGGCAAAGCGCTCTTCCAGGTCTAATGGCACCACCACATGTTCCTTTTTGTTTTCAAATTAATATTATTACTGTTATTTTTTAATAAAATTTATGTGCATATTTTTATTTTTATACAAAATACTTGTAATTATAAGAAATATGTTTTGTATAATTATTTGAATAATAATATATATTTTTATTTAATAAAATAGAAGATATTCCTTATTAGTACTCCTCCCGGAATGCAGTATTTACATGAGTTTGTCCAATCTTCTTTATTCTTATATACATCCGTTTTTATTTTTATTGAATATGTTTTTATTTTTATTGAATATAAAATTTGAAATTTGTGATTTATATTTGTTTTCATATGATAGTGGCATGTGTAGGTATTTTAAATATTAATTAAATACATTTTATAAAAAACATAAAAATATAATTACATAAATACTAAAAATAGAATATTAATAAAAACAATATAAATATAATTATGTAATAAAAGTAAACAATTACATGATTATAGCATTTATTATTTTTTATAAATGTTAAAAAAATTATTTGAAGATTTGAGTCAATTTAGGAGATATTGAATAAGTTAAAAAATTTAAATTTGTGCATTTTAAAATATAACACTAATTAAACAAAATCACATAAAAAATTATATAAAAAAATATTAAAAATCTAAGAGAATTTCGTAGATATTAAATAAGTTGGAAAACAGAGAGAAACAGTAAAAGATTATATAAGTGAATGAGAATTCATCAATTAAAACAAAACATGACAAAAACATAATGAAATAAATTTATTAAAACTAAAAATGCTTTAATAATTTAAATAAAAATAGAGAGAAGTATATCCTAGTTTTCTTATGTCCATACCGATATTTATTTAATACAGAATTAAATTTTTTTAATTACCAACAGATTCCCACATGTGAGTACATATTTGTTTACCATACTTAGAAGGAAAGGAATTATTAATTATTATACAATAGAAGCACAAGATAACATCAGTTTGCCATTATTTAGTATAATAATTAAAAAAATTCCTACTGTAAACAAAATAAAATATATCTACATTTGTCCCCATTTCAATAATTCCATATCTTTATTAATGTGCCTTTAAGGCAAATGTTCAAATTTAATAATAGACTCCAAGATTTCATCCCCTGTTTTTATATGCTAACAAACAAACAAGGGGTGCACACAGATTTATTTTATTTTGCAGATTTTTTTAACAATCAGTACTTTTAAGAGTATCTTAAGACTTTGTTCAATTCATTTGACCCGATTAAAATATAAATAAAATTTAAGTAAGTAAATTTGTAATTTATATCTAAATAGAATTTAAAACTCTAAATTTCATATAAAACCTGCATGACTCTGAGATAGTGGTTGGAACTTCAATAAGCTAGATCAACACATGGAATTATGTTGATGAACAGTCATATTTTTTAATACAAACAAAGTCTGAGTAATCATTCTCTAGGATCAATACTGCTGCACCTAATGTACTTAATGATCAATGCAAAAAAAGATACAAATGTTTTTATTTTATTACTCTTGATCTTCCTTCTTCACTTTTCTCTGGTAAAATAAAGTATGAATAGCATAAATAACAGTTTGAAAAAGTGATAAACAAATTATTACTTTGAGTACTTAGACAAATTTTAATAAGGGTATATGTTTGTTACAATTTTAAATATTTTTTAATTTAAATAATTTTTTCGGTACGCAAAAATAACAAATCATTTATACTTCAAATAATATAAGATGAATATAAGAAAAGAGAGAAAAATGTCAACTTCTAATCACTCATAAAAATAACTCTTTAACTCTTTGCACAATTTTGTTTATTTCTTCTACACTTTCTCTTTCAAGTATCAAAATAACAAGTATCAAAATAAATTTTCTTCACTTGTTCTTTTCCTTTTCATTAATTTTTTTAACTATTTTTTTTATTTTGCTTCCTATTTCATTTTTTAATAAAAGCATGCTAATTTGAGCGGTGAAATGGTCTCCAATATTCTGTATAACGTATAACAGCAGAGGACGATAAGTGTGCCGAATCTTTGAAGCTAAAGGAGTATACTGATCTGAGAAACTTTTTCTGACACTTATAAAGTAAGAGGCATCTTTTGATTCTGAGTTTTCACAAAGGGCCAAATTCATAACTGATGAAGCATTTTAATTTTCAAAACTTTATCTTCTTTCTACAAAACTCAACATAATGAAATTCTTTTGAACAAGGAACTATAGTAAACAATTTTAAGATGATTTAGAGAACAAAATACAAAAACAAGGGAGAGGATTCTGATATTATCCCAATACACTTAAAATTGCAGGATCTTACAAACCTCCCCAACACAAAAAAAATAATTTACAGAAAAAATAAAAATCAAATAAACATCATGGAACAAAACAAATGGTATGAAGCTGCTTTACTTAACTTCAACCTTCATTCTGAAAGAAGGCAAAATAAATAAATAAATGCTCTATTTGGTATAGTTTCAAAATCAAATCAGAACATAGCATCCTGCATAAGTCCCGTGCTGCTATTACTTGTCATGTTCCAAATCCCAGAAAAATCATTAACCAAATTCTCCAATTTCTCTTGTTTGGGATATACTAGCATTGAAGAATTGACAGATATTTCACCCATTGAGGCCAAAATCTTCAACTCGGATTCTTCCAAACCTTTTGCTGGACCAAGACTACACCTTTCATTACCATGTTTCGCCATAGCATCCTTAAACTTCTTCATCTGTCACATAAGGCATAGAATAAAGTCAAAATTTGACAAAAGACCAAAAAAACAGCATATAATGAGAACTTAATAAATAAAATAAAATTCTTACAGTTGCATTGGTACAGCTGAAGCTACATACTCGACCCTCCGCACCTCTATAGAATCTGAAGAAAGGTAACACGTGAACGCGCAAACCCTGACACATGTTTCTCAGTTCATCGTAATTGACTCTCAGAAATGTTGCATTTGGATGCAATTCAGCCATTTGACAGATCTGGTCACATAGAACCATGTCAAATGTTGTAACCAGAATAAAAGAAAAAGAAAAAGAAGTTGCATAATTGAAAGATTTTAGTTGGTATATTAAATTCTTTCAACAACAACAAAACAAACAGATACCTTTGAATCAAGGGCTTTGCAGCCTCCACAACCAGGTGAATAGAAGTCAACCACAACCAATGAATCACCAGCATTGCGTAAAGAATGAACCAGTTCTTGTGCTGAATGGATCTCAATCATGTTAGGCTTTAGGCTCTTTTTCCACCACTGCAAAGCCTTGCTAACACAAACTGTTGCTTGTGTCTGAAATAAAATAAAAAAATATATAGTGTAAATAAAAAAAATAAAGTACTGATGGGAAGCAAAAGGCTTAGATACCCAGAAAGCAAAGGTTCAACATACATGAACAGGGACATTGCTAGAGGCTTTTGAACTGTGATACCCTAAACATTTTTCATTTAGGGCAACAGATTCTCCCAAGAAGGCATTACTCAAAACAGAACTACCCTTTGATTTTGCTTTGTCAGTTTTTGAAGAGCATAGCCCCAAAACCCCTTTGGGTTTGGAGCCAAGCACGCTCTCATGCAATTCAGGAACACAGAAAACACTCTTCAAGGAACATGCCATAATCAGTATCAAAAAGAGGATCTTGTTCTTCAACTTCAGATCATGAGATGAAATCAGTGTCTTCAGCTATACTTGTTTCAGCTCAAGAATCAAAGCCAAAGTAAACAAACCCAAGTGTTATTTTCCTCTACTTTGGGATCAAAACTATGAAATTCTAGAGCAAAAATTCCAGCTTTGCAAACTTTGCAAAAACGCCAAGAATGTGAAGGCCCCAGAAGCAAAAGGGTACAAAAATCAATGGATAAAAGCTAAAAAGTTCAAGCTTCAAGGGACAAAAAGTGTTATTTTCTTGTGAATGGTTTGATGAGACTCATGAGAGATCAATTGTGGCGTTTTATAATCTATAACATTGAAAAGAAAAAGTGCGGTTGTTGGATCTTTTCTCGGTGGTGGCATTGTGCATTCTAGAGTAAAAGATAAAGAAGTGAAGAATACTGCAATAATAAATGACAGTAACTTTATCCATTCTCATTTCAGGACAATTTTTTACCGAAACCGAAAGCATTATCCACACCAGGTGTTATCCTTTGAACTTATTTAGGATAATATTTATCACCGAACCTAATGAGGGTCTGCATTGTGCCAGATGAGTTGTCCAACATCATGTCACATGCGAGTTTCTCTTTGAAAAATAAAAAATTACAAGTGTATGGATAAGTTACTGTTTAGTTTGTTACCAAATGTGATTAAGAATTAGGCTAAATTTAAAATTTTTCTACTTCAAAGCACGTGTTACCTATCAAAACTATCTGACATCAAAATATTAGATAATTGGTTTAAAAATTTTAAGTCGAATTCACTGATCTTTTCGGTGGTGGTATAGTCAATCCAAAGTCTTTTTCTATGGAATCAATTATTATTGGAAAGATCTAAATGAAAATAAGTAGATTGATTTTATGATTACATATTGAATGGATGAATGCAATTTGAAATTATTCATCAATTTTGTACTTATATTAGACAAGTGCATGAGTATTTTGAAATAACATTTGATTATTTTATAAACTAATTATTGCTATTATATTAATAATTCGAATATATATTAATCATAATTATTTTCTAAAACATCATTATCATTATATTATTATGCATATTTACTTGCTACTTTTAAGAATGGCCTTTTATTGAATCAGGTAAGAAACTAAAAATTTATTTTATTGATAGTAATCACATTAATTACATTTTTATCACTTTTATTTGTGACAACTAATTTTTAAAAAATAAAATAAAATGTATTAATATAAATAAGAAAATTTTAAAGATATTTTTTCTAATTATTATAAAGATATTAAGATATTTTATCCTAACAGCTACTATTTACAACACTATCAATATTTTTATTGTTTTACCCTATTATACTTCTTATAAAGATAGTTGGTTAATTTGTTTACAAATATTAAAACATTACTAAATAAAATATTAAATATAAATATAGAAATTAAAGCACTCATTTTTTTAACTCTTATAATTAAAATAACATACATTAAATCTATTTATTTAAAAGTAAAGATATTACATTACTTCTTACTTTTTAGGGATGCAAATACATTTTTTTTACATATAATTTTTCAATTTCTAATATATTTTTTCAATTTCTAGGTTGTACCTAATCATAATCTCCTTCTTGATTTCACAATATCATTACTAAATATATCTTTTTATCTTGAAGTTGTTTAATGGTATATAATTCAATTCTAATAAGAAATGTATTATAGGTAAGATTTTATTGTAACTGTACTATATCAAGTTTTATAAGATGAAAAATATCAAGTTCTATAAGATGAAAAAGATCATGAACATATACGAAGGTTACAAAGATTTGAAAAGTTAGGGGGTAAAACAACTTGGTAAGTGATAAGACTAACTTTTCTAAGAATTTGTAAGAATCAATGAATTTGGGTGCAAGTTTTTGAAATTTGAGAGTCTAACTAAACCCAATCACATATCTAATATCTAATTGTAAAGAAATTGAACATGACCCCTTCTTAAAACATGAAGGGTTTTCTTCATTTGTTAGAATAATTTTTTTTTATCATGAGACTTTTTTTTGTCTTTTTCTTGATCATCTTAATCTTATCATATGCATGTTAAATTATATGTAAATATAAAATCAAGAAACTTCCAATTTTATACAATTATAATATTGGATGTATGGATAAATACTCATAACGTTAGATGTATAGTTTAAGTATTTAATAAAACCAACTATTTTTGGAAGACTTTTGATGAATTGTAATATGTGAAGATTTAGAAGTCTTAGGTCAATCAATGTTGATTAAGACATTATTGTAAGTTTTATCTTGCTTGATTTGATCTCACATAGAAAGCTTTTCAAAGTGTTTTAGAACTTGTCTTGGTGATAGGCAACATTTTAATATATTAAAAGGTGATTTTAATCTATTAAAATGTTTTTGGATAGTTCATAAAGGTTGCACAGAAACATTTTAATCGATTAGATTATTGATTTAATCACTAGTAGAAAAATGAGATTCTGCATTGGTTATAGGAGGCTTTCTACATCGGTTACACAACTGACATTGATGCGTGTGATGTAAAAAGTTCTTTTTATATCAGTTCTTCAACCGATGTAAAATATACATATTACATCGGTTACAAATACAACTGATGTAAAAGAGCATTTAAAAATATAAATATATATATATATATATATATATATATATATATATATATATATATATATATATATTACATCAGTTTCAGCTTACAACCGATGTAATATGTATATTTTCTTAAAAAAAAATATAAGATATAATGGTTTGATAAATCTATAATTAATACAGGAAAACACCACACAAATTTTTAGAATTTTCTTATAAGTATATGTATGTGAAGCAAGTGCCAAAAATATATATAAAAAAAAACCTTAACAACCTTAAAAAAATAAAAAGTAACAGTACACAATATAATTTTGAAAATTGGGGAACCCCCAACTCCCATCGAGTGTTGGCCATCACGTTCCTTACCTCTTTTCAAGCAACTTTCATTTTTAATGCATCTCAACTCGAGCTCTCTATCAAAAGTTATGATCATTTGAAGTTTTTTCATCCTAAATTTTGGCAACTTAAAATCTATGATAAATCTATATAATGTAAGGAATTTACTAACAAATATATACTAAAAGAAGTTACTACTGAAAATTTGGATCAAAAATGAATTTTTATTTATTTTTAATCAATTTTACAAAATTGCTAACATGTTACAAAGAGAAGTGAGAAGAGGTAAAGGTGGAACCAAGAGCATTCACAGTTCATGGCGGAGATAGGCTCACACATTAGGTAAATTCGTTGTTATAACACCCTTAATAATCAACAACGTCAACGTAAAAGCAAGTTAAACAAACCACACACGTTGAAAATGTAAAATAGAGCAAAGTGGACAAAGGCTACCAATGAAGGAATCAAATATAGGTGAAAACAATGAGAACAAGCAGTAGAGACTTGATGCAAGCAGCGAAGACTCAATGACATAAGAAAAAGATGAATAGCAAAAGCAATGAAAATGTTAGGTTAAAAAATACACCTATTACATCAATTGCTAAAATAATTGATGTATAAGGTATATATTACATCGATTGTATAAACAACTAATGTAATAAGTCCATGCCAAAATATATTTTTTAATTGACCATACAACGCCACTTTCTACATTGGTTGGAGCTCACAACTGATATAGAAAGTCACTTTACTACATTGATTGGAGCATTCACTACATTGATTGAAGCAACAATAAATGTAATAAGTGGTGCACGTAATTATTTTTTTAGTGGAATTTTCCTAGACTATTTTCTACATTGATTGTTTCTAACAACCAAATTAGACTGAGTCCTATTACATCAGTTACCTCTTAACTGATGTAATATATTTTCATTTATTTACAAAATTGTTATTGTGTTTTTGTTTATAGTGGTTGCCTTTTAACTAACATTGTATCATGTTGTAAAATCTCATTTTACCATTAGTGAATTGATTATAATACTTAGAATCATGAGAAATTCTAGTCTTTATGCTTTAATCGATTATATTACTAATTAATTAAAATCATTAAAGCTCAATCTGTGTTGTGAAATTTTCTGCTTTAATCTATTAAAAAGGATGAATTAATTGATTAATATTACGTACAAGTAAATTAATAGATTAAACATAGTGTTAGAGTAAAGTCTAACAACCTTGTAGTCTTAATTAGGTGTTTATCACAATAAAGTACAAAACGTAAAGATGATTCGTATGAAAAAAGCAGATATTGCAAGACGCAAGTGCTTATCTTACAGATGATTTACAATCTTCTATTCATCTAATAAGTGAAAAATTTAACATATAATAAGCATTGATACATTCTTTAAGCCTATGTTGTACCTAACAAAAATATTCTTGAAGCTTATTACTGTGTTGCAGGGAACATCTTCGTCTTTTATTTGACCAAATGATTCACAAAGCACAAATCTACATTAAGATCACTTAGGATACAAGCTAAAGTTATCCTTTGAAGAAGATAGAAAAGTGAATGATTGTTAAGAGAAAAAACACTATCAATTTTTTCTATGACCTTACAAGATTTCTAGAGAACATTATTGTGTTCATACAACAAAACTAGAAGAAAGTTCACATATTTGTGATTTCATCTTTACACAAACCTAGTTTGTTTAGTCAAGAGTGATTGCGTTACAAAAAGTATTCAATGTCTTAGGTAGAAGTGGCTATTATCCAAACAATACTCTATGTGAAAAAAAAAAACAAAAAGGGAGGATTGAATTGTGTTTTTAATTAGTTTTTAAAATCTTTTTGCTAACATCATCTGATGTTGAGAACACTTTATCTCTCTTGATGGTATAACCTTTTGCATAATTTCATGATGTGTATTCCATACAAGGCAGATAACTAGGTCAAAGTTCACAATCCCTTTATATCAAGAAGTTAATAAAAGAAGCAATTTTAGTTCTCGACTTGAGAGATTTTTAATATTTGATTTTAAATGAATATCTTTGGCAGCGCACATTCCATGCAAGCATAGCATAAGCACATAGATATTTAATTTATGAATGTGGTCTTCTTAGCCTATGTGTGATGTCTAATGTTTAATGTATGTTTTATCTGTTCTTATATACACCTTATCAAACTCTAAGAAAATATTGAATAATTTATGTCGTCTATCAAACGAAATATTTGTCTTTTATCATTTGTTGTTTTTATCATCTTACAGATAAAACGTGATCATGTTTTACACTTACTTGTTTTGAAGCAGTAATTAAAACCTTGAGGTGTTAGACTTTTCATTAACAACCTATATAAAGACATGCTTCAAAGAAGAACAAAAAAGTTATGCCATTATATGCAAGTTCCAAAACGTTGCAAAATTTTGTCTGTGCCCAAAAGCTTTAGAAGACCATTCTTTGTATTCATTAGCAAACTAGGAAATAATGTTTATTATTGTAATCGTCCAAAAGGCATAATCCCTCCTTAGTGAACAAAGTCTGTGATCTGTTAATCACATTATTAGACAATATTTTGTCTCAATCCAGAATGGTTGTGTTCAAATAATACTCTATTTACTCATGAGTGGATGCTTTCTAAAAATAATACTCATTTTAGCTAAGAGTGACTGAGATTCAAAGAATACTCAATTTTAGTCAGGAATATTTGGGTCCAAAAGGTACTCGGGTTTTTAGCCAAGAGTGGATTGGTGTCAAATAATACTTGCTTTGTAATTCAAAACATTAATCTGCCTAGTGGAACTTGATTGATTGATCAAAAACTGAATGTAGTTTATGCTATTTGATGAACCAATATAAAAATATTGAGTAATCCAAATCCTTCTTCCCTTAATCTATTACATTACATGTGATTTTACCCTTTACTGATTAAAGAAAGAGAGCATTTTCGAAAGGATTTTTGAAAACTCATTTGACATCATAGAAACTATTGTCTGACTACCAAGTATGAGACGATACTTTTTGAAAGGTTTCAAAAAGTTTTTAAAAACACAATTCAATCCACCCCTTCTTGTTTTTATTTTCTTGTTTTCTTCAAACATTCATAATAGGTCACACAATGGGAAAACATAGGTAACTAATTGTTTAAGCATAATAATTTCACGACATAAACATGTATGCAAACATTATAAAATAATTATCATCAATTCACATGCATCTCATCATACTCGTCACATCTATCACATTATACGTAATGAAATGTAGACGACTTCTAGAAACAATGGTTACTATACTGAACTCAGCGACTAACACATGTGGGTGACATTATAATAGACTATTGTACCAATATTATCGATCAAAGTAGCAACCTAACCACTCTACCTACAGGGTATGACTATTGTCAACCTTACCTCGATTTGGTCTAACTCACTATAACCTTAGAGCATACCTCTAGTATCCCTTATTGGCTCCTCACTACTTGGAACCTTAGTTTATGTGACCGAGACTACTAGTGGAACATAGGATGTCATTGAATTCGTTCTACTATAGCTCTCTAGACTAAATGCAATCATACCTCTCCAAGTACCATACATATATAATCAACATGTCTTAGTGGATTATGGGCATCAACATTGGCTCTACTCGCACTCAAATCACTATCCTCAAAGTACAAGTGCATAACTACCTAATCATTCTTCAATTTTACCTTAATAGAAGTCCAAAAACACTCAACAATTTTGGTTGGTTTTCGCTTAAGTGTCCTTTCATCGCTTGAGCAAACATTTAGTTGAATTAGTTCTCTTTTCTCTAGCTATTTTCGCTTGAATGAGAAATTACCACTTGAGCAAAAATAGGTCTGAGGCAATTTTCTCTTCTCTAAGCAATTTAAGCTTTAGCGAACTTTGTCGCTTCACCAAAAAGAAATTGCCCCTTAGTCACATCAACACAATTAGTCTTCTCGCTTGAGTGAAAATTCTTTCACTTAAGCAAAATTGGCACCGTTAGAACTTTAACTTGAGCAAAAATCTTTCACCTGGATGACCATGGTCAAACAAGAAATCCTTCCATGAGTAAACCTCCATTTTTGTTGCAAGATGCAAGTTTTTCATCCTTAGACCAAATACTAACCTAGACACATAAAATAATACAAAAAGTAAGATTTTTAACAAATAAAACATTTTACAATCGTCACAACTAATGGATACACCACGTTCCAATTATTATCTTTGAATGATAACTCCCCTAACCTAGTTTCTATTGGTTCCTTTTCTCAAATAAAAATATTGTGATTGTGACTTTAGCTTCATTTCATTCAAAATCCTAGATAACATTACGTCATATATATAATTTAGTTAGAAATATATCAAAATCCATTTCCATAAAAACTCTTTAAGAATAATAAACTTTAGGCTTACCGTTCACAAATATGATTAGATAGATTTTTTCTTTTTCGTGAACGCCCTGCTACTTCTGCATATAAAAAAAACCAATAAAGTTTCAATATATTTGTCTTAGAAAAGAGAATGATAATAAAAAGATATAAGATTTTATAAAAGTAAATTACTTAATTATCTTATTTATAAATTTAAAAAAATCTAAATAATAATATAATATCTTATATTATTTTTTATTTTCACAACATCACAATAAGACCATTAGTTGTTGGTATCTTTTATGTTATATAATTATATATTGATTTTTAACTATGAATAAATCAATGAAAAATATCAATATTTATCTTTTAACTTCTCTTTAATTTTAATGATAGTTTTTAAGCTTTTTAGTGCATAAAAATTCTTTTTTTATGAATGGATTTTTAAATTTGTTATATTAATTATTTATTAGATTAACTTAAAAACTTATTTGACTAACAAAAAGAGTATTTGATAAGTATCTCTAAGTAACTTATTTTAAAAGTTTCTAGTTTATGAGCTATAAGCTATCATTTTTGGAGTTTCTAACTTATGAGTTATAAGTTACTTAAGTTTTAGTTGATAACTTATTTAATTTTTTCCTCATAATTTCTTATTTTTTTAATATATTTTCCTATTGTCCTTAACTTTTTATTACTTATTTCAATTTTATGAAGACAATTAATTATTTCAATTATTTTAGTATTTATTGGATTGCTTTTAATTGTTATGAAGTTAAATTAAAAAAATTAACATTACAAATAATAATAAATATTTCATTACATAAAGTTGTATATAAATTATACACAAAGAAATTCAATTGACAATAACTTAAATTGAAAAGTCAAATCATTTAAGTTTTTGAAAAAATAAAATTGATTGATACTATTTAAATAAAATTACTTCTCCAAATAAAAAAAAACATATACAACTTTTAAAAAAAACAAAAAAAAAACTTCAAATTTAATAAAATTTTAACTATTTTTAAAAATTCTAAATTATAAATACATAATAATATATCTTTGTTTAAAATATAAAATTTTATTTATATAATAAAACTTATGTAATTATATCCTTTTATATTCCTTTATATTTATCAACTAGTTTATAAAAATCTAATAAACTAATTTATCAATTTAAAACTTATAATTCTAATAAGCTAATTCATAAAATTTAAAACTTATATAAGTTCGAAACTCAAATTTCTGCTAACTTATTAGTTACAACTTAACTTATGAACAAAATTTGTCAAAATGACTCTATATTTTATCAAAAGGTCACTTTCTTAAGTTTAGATGAATTTCAGCTATGGCTAACATGTGTTATTTTTCAAAGAAAAATGTTACAATAAAATAATTTTAGAATTAGTTGAAAATAATATTGTATTCTTTTTAAGTATATATATAATCTCAGTCAATCAACTGTATATGAATAAAATAGTTAAATAATAATAATAATAATAATAATAATAATAATAATAATAATAATAATAATAATAATAATAATAATAATAATAATAGTAGGAATAAAATCCACAAATTGATTTATATTGTGGTTTAGCATTGCATTTGAAGCATAAGAAATTAATCTTAATTTATATATACAATAAAGGAGAATGGGTAGAAGCAAAGTTATGCATGCATGAATCACTTGACTAGTTCCTCTTTCTTGGCACCTTCTTCAAGTTCTCTCAACCCTTCAACCTTTTCTTCTATCTCCTCGATCAACTCTTCCCTCCATAGAGCTTCTCTGGCTTCTGCTTCCATCGTTTCTTGCTGCATATATATAATTACACCCATTAAATATTAATACCCAAAATTATTATTTTTTTTTTCATTTTAATCCCTTCAAAAGTTAAAATTAATTGTCTTTTATTTTTAGTATTATGTGAATTAGATCCGAATAATAATAATTAGTCATTGAAAGGATTGCCTTTTCATAGATCCAGTTGCCAGTGCCATCTCCTCCATCTCCCCTATATGTTTCTGAGTCGTAATATGGATCCTAAAATCATATCAAACAAACAAACAAAAATAAAATTAAAAATAAAATTAAAAATAAAATTAAATAATATAAAATAGAATATCCATAGAAGTCCTTAATTATTACCTTCATTGAACCAAAGAATAAGCCTCCCCAAACAGTGAACATTATGTACCAAGTGTCTACAACAGAAAAAAGATACCAACAAGAAATCAAATTGAAATTCCTAGAAAGAAAAAAAAAAAAAAAAGACAAATTAAAGAACAGAGTTTGGTGATTGAGACTTACAAACATTTTTTATTGCCTGATCACTAAGATGGGAAACTGTTTTGTTAGTGATCAAATCTCTTTGTCCTTCCATGTGTTCAACTATAATTGCCATTAGTGGCCAATCTGGTAAGCCATTCACTTTACACAAAGATGCCCTTTTGCTCTTTCCCTCTAATACCTTGTTTACAAATGCATAACATGCAACATGCTACAAGGTTAGGCTATGTTTAGTTCTATGTAAGAAGTATTCTAAACTAAAAAAATTCAGTTTCATCACATTTCTGATGACTTAAAGTGTCTTTAATTTTTATTTTTATTTTTGAAAATTCAGTTTTATGAATGTAAGATGAGTTAATTTCGCTTAGAGGGTATTTGAGATAGCTGAAAAAGTTAGATTATTTCAAAAATCAATTATTTTTATGATGGATTATAATCTGAATCAATTTTTGTTTGGATAAATTAGTTTAAAAGTGACTTTAACATATTTTTTTTTTTTTATAAATGAACAAAGTTTACACTGAAAAAAAAAGTTGGCTGCAACATATACGATTAAACAACTGAAATAAAAAAAAATCATAAAAACGATTTTTACCAATTGTAATCTACAGTTTCCAAACATGCTTATTTTATAAGCAGCTTAAATTATAAGAAAAGAGCTGAAATACAATAACGTGCTTTTGTATAGTAAACTTGGTTTCAACTTTCAAATGAACAATACTTACTTGCCACGGTGTGTTGAAAAGGGTAGAGTTTGCATGCTGCTTAGGCTGCAAAAGAAAGAAACACCTTCTTTTTTTTTTTTTTTTTGTTCATCTTTGAATTTGTAACACGTGATGAAAATGCAAATTGAAGGAGCATTTTACCAATCTTGAAGAGTGGTTCATATGAAACCTCCTTGTTTGTAGAGATGAGCCAAAATTATGTGATTGGAAAAGGGTGAAACCCATAACAGCTTCAGCCATGGCTTTGAGCAAAAAGTGCACTAAAAGTGGTTGCTACTCTGGTCCTTTGATATTGGGATAGAATGGATAAGAGTACAAAGAAGAACCACCCTTCAACTTCAAGCACATAATTCCAACAAAATGAACAATTCATTCAAATGACCCTATTGTCCTCATTCATAAATATCCTTTTCATTGCCAAAGATTAACCTTGGAGTAATCTATGTTCAACTTTCAAACATTTAACTTCCCAAGTTAGCTAACGTAAATCTTACGTCTACTTTTACTTGCTTAGTTTAAAAAGACAGCCTCAAACTTTGAATTTTAAACATTAATTTAACATTTCTGATTCTATCCATCAATTTTGATTTTTAGTATTTAAAGAATATAGTATAGTCCATAATTTTGACAATTGTTTTTCAGTCTAGTTCTTGATATTAATTGATATGACGCAAGCCTATAGTCTTTAATAACAACCAATGAATTGTACTCATTCAAAGCATAATTAAAAGATGTGACATGAAATTAGGGTGTTCATGGTTTCTTTTTTATTAAGAAGTTATCTCAACACACGTATGATTTGATTTTAATCTAACCTAAAATAAATATATGTTTCTCTTAATCAGTTTTTTTTTTTTTTTTGATAGTGCAAAATTGTTAATTTTTTTTCTAAAATGATTATTAAGTGAAAAACTGTTTAATAAAATGTCTCGCTGTAATTTTTTTAAGGTATAATTGTTATTATATTTAAATATATTTATTATTTTTTAATTAAATTAAAATATATAACAGGTATGATTTGTTCAAAAAAAATAAATCAATATAATCGATTGGAGAAAAATTAGATACGAAAACTATTATTGATGGGTTTTCAAATTTTTTAATCGATTTTCCGTTTTGAACATAAAATAAGTTTTTACTCAGCATAGGTAACACAGCTAAATTTACTATTTTTCGTTATCAAAATAAAGAATTAATATGATTTTGCGATAGGAAGTCTAATTCATTATTGATGTCAAATTTTAAGATCAAATTAATATTTTAATTAAAGCATAAAAGTTTTGTATGTGGATATGTACATTAGTGTTTAACGTGTTAGGTGTAACAATTTATTTGGACTAATTTGGACAATGAACTAATTAATTACTATCCTACATGTTTCCTTTTTTAAAATATTTAATAACATTTGATATAATACCAGGATATACATAAGTTCATGTATGATATACCTGTTATCTTAAAAAATGAAATAAGATACAGATTTTACATTTATATAAGAATAAATATAAATTTTTACTTTATAGATGAAACAATTATAGTTAAATATGAATTTATTTTACTCTACTTATTGTCAATTTTTAAAGATGATGGTGAGATAAAAGTAAAATATTCTATATCATTTTTAGAGATTTTTAGAGATAAAAATGAGATAAAAGTAACTGGTTAATTGAGATGTCGGATTTTATTGTGATCGTGAATTTTATTAAAAGAATCATAATTGATTTAATATTCTATGAGAATTTAAAGAAATTTATTGAATTTTTAACATATCTAAGGATTCTTAATAAATAATTTATTTAACATGAATAATTAATATACATTTAGTATGTATTAATGTTAAGAATCCAATTTATAATTTTCAAAATTAAAAATATATGTATATATTTTTTGATATTTTTTTGTAAGAAATATAATTAATTGGCGGTGTTAATTCAGGAACATTATTAATTTTTTCCTTTCTTTGAGTCAAACTATTTAGTAAGTTTTATATTTTTGTTCCCTTGCCTCCTGTATGGGTACACTCCTGGGTACTTGAATTGAGCAAAACATTATGGTTTTGCTATTCCCATTCCATTTCTCAAAATTCCATCTCCAACTTTTCTAATTTTCAAATTCTTTTTTTATAAAATTATTTTGGTTTGATTTAAATTTGATTGTGGATTTATAAAATTTGTAATTTTACTCTCTATTTTTTCAACACTTTTACTATTTTAATTTTAGTTATTCATAATTCAGACTCTGATTATTTTTATGCAATTTTAATCTCCTAATTACACGTACTTTTATTCAACTTTCAATTTAAAAAAAGAAAAATCTCTAAATCTAAAGTTACTAATGTTTTCAATTATGTAAGAAAATTGACAAGTATAATTTATTATATTATTTTTAAAATAAAAAATACACATCATTAAACTAAAAAATAAAGAAAGTTATAAATAATTAAAAATCTAATTTTTCTACAAACATACTTTAATACCAACTCTCAGGTAAAGTTATTATAATAAAAAAATTAAAAAGTTCTTATGAATTTGTAGAAAAGAAAATCACACGAACTATTTAACAAAAGAATAATCACTTCTTTAAATTAGTACTACAATCTTGATGTTTCAATATGAGTTCTTTTAATTTTTTTTTAGTATTAATATAGGAGTTAACCCATCTTAATTAAATTTAGGTAAATTTGAATTAAGTATTATATATTATTTGAAGAAAACACGAAAAATTAGAATAATAGGAAAAAAAGAAAGTTAATAATATTTACAATAGAAATATATAAATATTTTTCTCTATAAGTATAACTTCCTAATGAAGAACAAAATAGTGAATAAAATTAATAATACAAACAAACTTTTTCTATCATCATTATTTCTTAGTAATGTCCGTAGCGTGTTTCATACGCAAATAAGATTTATACATTATAAAAATAGTGTGTAATAGTATAGAAATAAATAATTAATGTGTAATGACATTTGTTTTTCTTAATCAATCTAAACTATCTAATTAAAATTAAGCTGCTTTTTTCAATCATATTGTCATAATTAAATTATTGTATTTATAAAGTATGATGATATATTATTTTATATAATTTTTTGATAGAAGGGGTTTTCTAACTTTGAAGAAGAGCCAAACGAAACCAATAATTATGTACAAAATGAATATTTGAATTTAATATTTCGCGTATTAGTTATTATTATGTATTTTAAGGTGACAATATTTCATGTATTTAAGTTGGAAATATTCATTAAAAAATTTATAAATTTAATATCATTTATTGTAATTTGGTATTAAATTTAATTTATTGTGATAATAAAAAATTAATTAATGTAATTTTAATTTTTTCTTTAAAAATAGTTATGTACTCAAAATTTTTAAAAATTATTAAAAGATAATCTTAATTAATCCATGGAGAGAGAAAGTAGAATCGAGAACGGATACTTAAAAATAAAAAGAATAAAAGGTAGAAATGAAGATAAATTTGAATTAATGTTCATTAAATATCAATTACTCTTTCACTTTCATAAACGTATGAAAGTTGTCATTAGAAAATGATTCTTTTTAATGACGGTTAAAGTGTAACTAATTACATATGATAGAAAAACTGTTAAAAATCAAACAAATAAAATTATGTACCTGTAAGGACTGTAAAATTACAGATAATTAAAATTACAAAAATGAAATTAAAATTAAAAAAGGTAAAAATTTTATAAAATATCTTTTATGGAAAATATGCTCTGTATTAAACAACGTGATTCATCTATATAAACCTTTATTTAAAGAATGTATAATTTTTTTAGCTGTAATTTTTTAAATAAAACCATCTTATCCTGTGTTAAATTAAAATAATTTCATTCTATTATAGACTGAAATATCTCTGTCCAATAATAACAGCATAATCAGTCTAATTAAAAACAATCATCTGATCTTTAATCTTTTCACTACAAATTATTTATTTTTATGATTTTTAAAAGTTTTATTATTTTAATAAAAGATACTAACATGTAGAAGGAAGCATATGCTACTCATACAGATAGAAAACACATAGATTTGTTGGTTTGTTTGTTTGTTGGTGGTTTATCTTTCCTTAAAAAGTGTTTGTGTAACCATTGAATTGAAGTTGTGCTGTAAAAGGTTAGTATGTTGTTGAGCATAAACACTTGCGTGTGCCACCATGTCGTAGAAAGAAAAACAGCGTTCTCTTTTAGACTGCGGAAACAACGTCCAAATCCAACGTTCTTCAACACACCGTTTCACACTCCAACAACTTCCTTCTTCTCACACAGAATTGACCCCAAAACCAGTAGAATAAGAAAGAGTCCAATCTCCAATTCTCACAAACCATTCATCAAAACGTCGGAAACGAAAATGGGTTTGTTGGATCTAGAGAAGCACTTTGCCTTCTATGGCGCGTACCACAGCAACCCGATCAACGTGGCCATCCACATCCTCTTTGTTTGGCCCATCCTCTTCACCGCCCAAATCATCCTCTACTTCACCCCCACCCTTCTCTCCCTAGGGTTCCTCCCCCCAGTGCTGGTTCTCAATTGGGGCTTCTTCGCCACCGTCTTCTACGCCCTCTTCTACATGGCTTTGGATATAAAGGCCGGTTCTTTCACTGCTTTTCTCACTTTCTTCTGCTGGGTCGCTTCCAGTTTTGTCGCCAATACCCTCGGCTTTTCACTCGCCTGGAAGGTACTAAATACTAATTCACCAATACCCTTAAAAATAAAGTCTTTTGTTTTGGACCTCACTTTATGTGTTATGTGTTTGGGTCACCCTTTTCAACTGGTTTGATTGTGTCTCTTCCCTGTACGAAATTTAAATTAAATGCTGTTTCCTCTCCATGGAGCCCAGATAATTGGAATTTATATTCGCTGTGGAGACGGGAAAAGTGAAAAGGACTAGTCTTTTACCACATGGGTGCTTATGTTTGATTTTCTGCCGGAAGAGATCTCCGCTTTTAATGTTTGACCAAGTTTTGAAAAGAAGATGATTGTGGAAAATAAAAAACATGGTGGGCCGTTGCCATATTGTTTTTCATTTGTTCAGGTGTTTAGAGTCTCAGGTTGTGTTTGAATTGACGTTGTACTCTGCTGATCATAAATGACTGCAAATTCCTGTATTCATGTCGGGTGTGGTTTGGACTATGAGAAAGAATTAGACTGATAAACAGATGCACACTTGGATAATTTTTTTGGATTGACAAATCTTAGCTCTTCGTATGTTAGTTTATGACAATAGAGACACTTGAATGTTTTGTTTCTGTTATGCCTGTTTTTGCATTTTCCCAACTCTTACCACTTGGAAGTTTGCCAGTGAGGAAATTGTGTTCTGGAGCTAACAATATCCCTGTAAAAGAGTGAAAAGGCTCAATTTTGGTTGATTGTTTGCTCAATTCACTATTTATTTTTCATTTTCTCATCAGCTCATCCTAATGCTATGAAAAGAGATTGTTTTTATGAATGGAATAGATAGAATAAAATTTGAATTGCTTGTTTGCTACCAATGAAAATGATATCTTTGGTTTTTAGTTGGGAGACCCTAATGAATTGCTCGTTTGGTTTTCAATTGGGTCCGCTTGGAAATTGAGCATTGTATTAATCTTACCTTGACACTCAGTTTGAAATGAAAGCCCATCTCAGTCTGAAAAATAAAGTTCTTTCAAACTTTAGTTTGTAAAATTTAATCTAACCATGCTCTAAATTCAGTTCAATGCCCCTCAAGACTGTTAAATACATGTCCTTTGTTGATATGTCTAAGCATCGTTTATTATTTGATCTTCATGTGAGTGCATCTGCTATTTCGTAAGAGACAAGAAAAGCATGAGATGTTACTGTAACTTGTTTGTGATGGCAATCATCAGGTTGTTTTGGCTGCACAGTTGTTTTGTTGGACTGGACAGTTTATTGGTCATGGTGTGTTTGAGGTAAGGGATTCATTCCATTGCTAATATCAATGATGCAGAGGTTTTACATTCTGATTATGTTTTAACCATTGTTTGTCTTTTAGAAACGTGCACCAGCTCTGTTGGACAACCTTGTCCAAGCATTTCTGATGGCTCCTTTCTTCGTGGTGCTTGAGGTAATTGTTTGTTATGTGAATTTGTAATAGGGTCTTTTTGACAAGTGAAACAAGGTCGATTTGATGTTATTGTGTTTCACAGGTCCTCCAATCTAGCATTGGATATGAACCATATCCAGGATTCAAGACCAATGTGAAGGCAAGGATAGATTCGGATGTCAAACAATGGCAGGACAAGAATCAAAAGAAACACTCGTAGATTGAACACTTAATTTACAAATGTGAAGTTATCGACCACCCCAAAGAAACAAAAGGAAATTGATTGTATTATACATACACACTCAAAACTACTTGGTTATAATCAAAAGTGTTGTGTCAATTATCAGATGTCATAATAGAAGTTTTGCTTGGAATTCGTGAACACTTATCTTGTGAATACATTCTTCAGTTACTGTTCCAAAGTTGTCGGCCAATAATATCCTCGTATCTTTTTCATTTGGTACAGAAATATGATCTCCTTAATCTTGAACTTCAGCCAAAAAATTACATTGATTCTAGTGTTATGTACTGTCAATTAGCCCAAGAAACATATTGTGATCTCAATATAAATTTCAAGAAAATGGTGTAGAATTTCAACTAAAGTATCAATCCATGATATTCCTTTGCTTAACTGTGCAGTATAAACCAAGAACAATCGGTTCGGAAGACTCTCGTTTCTAAAATAATTTTAAAAACATTATTCAGAAATATAGAATTCAAAATTAGTTTTTAGCTATTTCAAATTAGTTATCCTACAACACTCCATAATTTTATTATTAAAAAATGACATTTTTAAAAGGGTTTAAAACCTATTCTGGAATTATGTTTAGAAGTCGAAAAAAGTGAGGACACCATGGAACTTGTCTCGTAAAAGATATGTCTTTGATGCCTTCCCCACCAGACCATGATTGGTGTTTCTATGCGGAGTTTCCAACACCATTCCACTGTTACTTTCCAGAACTAAACCATGTTTTCCATTTCTACTTCATCAACTCCTTCAATACAACCACCTCCTTTTGTCTATGAAACAATCAATTCCATTGCTAAACCACCACCGGCCCACACTAAATCCCTTTAGTCCACAATACTACATTTTAATGGGTCCAATGTTGAGGTAGGTTACCCTTCATAGCGTATATGATGGCCCTCACATTTCTTAATTCCAGATATCACTGCATTTTTTAGGTGCCTTCAGAAGGTCCATACTGGTCTCAAGTTTTTTTGGGTATTTCCTTCTGGATTTACGTTCTGCACCCCATAATCTAAAACACCATCCCCATATAATATAAAATTTCATTCTTATCCTTATGAAATTTTATTTTTAGTTTTTAAACTTGTATTTTAAAATATATAATCCAAAATATAAAAAATATATTTCCGAATGCACAATATATCTTAATGTATTTTAGATTGTACATTCTAAATATATTCTTTATATTCTGAATTATATATAAATTGTATATTTCGAAATATAAAAGATATTTTTTGGGAATGCATGATCCATAATACATATTTTTGGATGTTTTTTAAAATATTTTGATATTTTATTTGAATTAATTTCAAACGTAATTATTTATTTTTAAAGTTATTTTTGTATTTTAAACACAAATAATTTATTTAATACAAGTTTTTTAGAATATGAACAACATTATATGAAATCAACACAATAAATAATGATAATATATGATATGTTAATGATGAAAATTTTTACATAATATCATTGTTAAATTTAAAAAATACAAAACTTAAGTACACAAAAAAAATGTCTAAGAACTAGTATTATGAAGTGTCATTTTTGTACGATAAATGTTTGATATGAATATTCATTTTATATGGGATGCTATGGACTAATTTGTAATGTAATATGTATTTCACTCCATGATAAAATACCTTTTGTCATATGTCCAAAATTAATTATGTAAAATGTCAATGTGTTGTAAAATGCCAACGATCCTCTGGAATATACTTTATATTAATTGAAATTATAAAAGATATTTAAAAAATTTAGAAAAAGAAAACATTATAAAATAATAATAAGAAAATAGAGTCCTTATCATCCTATTTTTCCTACTCATCCAATTTAAAGACATGAATTTGAATGATCTTTTTAATCAATTTTATTAAAGGAAGAATCCTCAATTCTTTTATGGAGATACATCCTAATCCATCTTGGCCAAAAATACTACACATCATAAACAATGAGAATGTAAAAAAAAATTCAAAAAACCAGCCAAGAAAACTTTGGAAAAAAAAAAGAAGAAAAGAAAAAAACGCTTAGAAAAATACTAGACGACAGTTCACTTAAAAACTTTCTAATTTGAACACTGTTTGTCAATTTGACTTTCCCGCTATGGAAATCCCCACCAAATGTAAAACTTGCGTGGGGACGAAGGATGAAAGTAACATAAGGTAGCCTTGAATCCTAAGACTGTTAGGGTGGGTAGATGAAACTAAAATTTGTAGAATTAAAGGATTTAATCCACAATGTACGTAATTATCCACACATTTTACTGAATAAATATTTTTGTAGAAGACTTTAATTTTTCATTTAGAAGATTTCAATTTTGATATTATAAATCTTGATATATTTTAATTACAAACCTCAGTAACCTAATATATATATTTAGTTAGAAATATTTTAGAAAAAAAAATTAGTTTGATAAACTTTATTTAAGAAAAAGAAACAGTTTTGCATATTATTATTTAATATGTGAACCAGATTATTTTATTGGTGGATTAAATATAGACCCAGAAAAAAAGTTATTTATTTCATGGGTGATTTATTTAATCTGGTTAAAATATAGACTCCTTTCACTTACTCTCTCTTGAACATTAATTAACAAATAAATGGGAAAAATCACAAATAATAGAAGTTTGATAGCATAATATTCATTTTAAAATATAAAAAAAATATCCCAAAATCATTTATGCTCATGAGGATTAAAGGACTTCTTTTGTAGATAGAATGACATTTTTATTTTTGTGGTATATGTTAGATAGAAAGTCGTTTTAGACAGAGGTATCAAGGATTGATTTTATTTAGTCTATAGTATTTCTTTGGATGTTATGTTACTTTTTCTTATTTTTATCTTCTATACTATAATAAAGACTTTCTCTTTATTGTCTCATTAATTTTATATTACATTATTTGTTTTAATAATTTCTCTATTTGTTATCATTTTTAATAAAATATTTTAATCTTTAAATAAAAAATAAAAATTCAAAATTATACGGGAAAAGCCAAGATGATATTAGCTGGCTAAAAGGAATCATAAAACTTGTTCATTAAGGGATAATAGAAATTAGTCATAACCAAAATTATGACCAAGTAATCATAACATAATAAAAAATTAAGATAAGAATGGACAACAAATTGCATTCATGAATATGATACGCACCTGAAAAAAATATAAATAAGAAAAAAAAAACTCCAAATACAAGTATCTCAGCTCACTAGCTTTGAAGTGCATATAACTACAAAGAGAATGACACGTCTCGGTTTACCAAAAAAGAGATATAACAATTAAAAAGTAAACTTATTTTACAAAATCAAATTTTAACGAAAGAATTATACTATAAATTAATCTTATTTTTAGTAAAAGTAAAATTTTTAACATTTGTTTAAAGGAAAATATATACACATTTGGAATATAGATTAGATATCTTTAAAAGATTTAATAGTAATTTGATAGCTGGTAACATAATAAATTAAAAATAAATAAACTTAACTTAATTTCAGAAGACTGACTTATAACGTATAAGAATATTTTTCATTTATATGATGTAAATTGGTTTTGCTTTAATTAATATAGGATTTTTAATAATAATATTTCAGATATCTAGACGGTAAAAAATAAATTAAAATTAAAGTTGATCACCTCTCAACATCAAAAATAAATTGTTTATATTCATAAATTATTTTGAAGTGCTGAATTACGGGAATCATATCACGTGTTAACGATGTGTCGAAGTAGGATTTGCTAGTTGCCACCCTCCAAGATTTGGTTTAAAGTCATCGCAAATATTCTCGAAGTGTCTTACCAGACCTACGTGCTTCATTTATCTTCGCAGCTTTTGTACAAGTTTGTGTCTCACAACAAATTCACAATTTCAGCACTAAGTGCAGAAAAAAGAAAAAAGAAAAAAGAAAAAAGAAATATCAATTTCCCTGGCTTTGCAAATATCTATTTTCAGTTTTTAACTTTAAGCCTTGAAAATATACTTGCCATGTCAGTTTCGGAAACTTTAACATAAAAGCCAGTTATTATTCTCGTATCTTTTTTTTGTCGTTTTGCCCCCACAAAATCAACCCTGAAGGCCAAACTGGTAATTTAAATAAAAATAAAGTGAAAACAGCTGATTCTCCAAAGCAAGATGCTGGCTTTTTGTATGATCAACATTAATTTTTTGCACTACCTGAGACTAATTCTCTCTTTCTTTCCCATTGCCAAAATAATATAAAAATACCGTGAAGTTGTGTGCTGAGTTGAGAAGAACCAATGAGCAACAATGTCTTGTCTGATGATTGGTGTTAAAAACTTGAAAATTCCCACGTAGGTTATTTTGTACATAAATTAATGTTTGCCACAAACAGTGAATTTACAAAGTAAGCACTTAGGAATATCATAATTACATGCATGGTATTTGGGCACTGTGTGTTGAGTAAAAACTGAAAAACAAGATTAAGGTGATAAAACTATGAATATTGCATAAATATAATAGTAACAGGTGAGAGCTATAAACAACTAAATAGGTTGCCTTACATTCCACGTTTCTTCCTCTTCAACACACCAGTATTTAGGGAATTCTTTTTCTCTCTGCCTTTTTATCCATCAATAAACACCTTCTCCACCCTCAGTTACCACCATATTTCATGTTCCACGATTTTCACCACCATCGTTCCCTTTTCTCTCTTACTTTCTGGGGACTTTCCTGCGGTTTTCTTTTCTGATAAAAAACCACTTTAACTTACTGTCAACATATATTCTTGTGGATTTTTCAGTTATTTCTAAACAAAACCATATAAAAAAGAAGAAAAGGGCATTCCATTCTGTCCCCTACCAAGTTGTTTTTCCAATGAAAATTGAAACTTTTGTGTCTATTTTTTATTGAACTCTTGTTAGCTTGATTATGATCAAAGTTCTTGGTTAAGGAAGCAAGTGGGAATGGAAAACGTTTCAGTTCTGTCTAAGGAAGAGGTTCAGATGGATTTGCCACCAGGGTTTAGGTTTCACCCAACTGATGAAGAGCTTATTAGTCATTACCTTTACAGAAAGGTAACTGAGACTAACTTCTCAGCTAGGGCCATTGGAGAGGTGGATTTAAACAGGTCTGAGCCTTGGGATTTGCCATGTAAGTTAAAAAGATTTCAGTCTCACTTTGGTTTTGTCTTCTAAGTATTGCAAATTATTATAAATTTGAGTTTATGTGCATGGTTTTTTGTTATAGGGAAGGCCAAAATGGGAGAGAAAGAATGGTACTTTTTCTGCGTGAGAGACAGAAAATACCCCACAGGTTTGAGGACCAACAGGGCCACTGAAGCAGGATACTGGAAGGCCACAGGGAAAGACAAAGAGATTTTCAGAGGGAAATCTCTTGTGGGAATGAAGAAGACTTTGGTTTTCTACAAAGGAAGGGCACCCAAGGGAGAGAAAACTGATTGGGTCATGCATGAATATAGACTTGAGGGTAAATTCTCTGTCCACAACCTCCCCAAAACTGCAAAGGTAACTGATTTATAATATCTTTGTCTTCACCATGTTGCTTTGTGTGCACCACTCACGAGAATTTTCTTGTGTTGAGTTTGATTGAGTGCTATTTATTATTGTGTTGCAGAGCGAGTGGGTGATTTGCAGGGTGTTTCAGAAGAGTTCAGGTGAGAAGAAGACTCGTATTTCTGGGATAATGATGCTGGACTCTTACGGAAACGAATTGGGTTCTTCTGGTTTGCCACCTCTCACTGATTCCTCACCTTCCATTGCCAATACCAAAGCTCTGATGAGTGTGACTGAACAGGCTTACGTGCCCTGCTTCTCCAATCCAATTGATGTTCCAAGAGGGATCTTTGATTCCATGAGCAACATCAACATAAACATCAGCAACAACACCCTTTATGGGGTTTCTTCAAACCATTCATTTTACTCCACTCAAGGGGTTCAACTTCAGGCTCCACCAACTTTCGCATCACCCGCTTCTTCAAACCATTACCTTAGATCCTTCCTTCACGACCATGGAAAGGGATCACACTTGAGGAATGGCCTTGAACCAGAGAGGGAAATGGTCTGTGCCTCACAGGAAACAGGTGTTTCTGCTGATGTGAATGCTGAAACCTCTTCAGTTGTGTCAAATCTTGAGATGAGTAAGAGGCTCTTTGAGAATCAAAACAACCCAATTGGTTCAGGTGCACCAGCATACCTTTCTAGCTTGTGGAACTACTGATCTCAGATAAAGAAAGCCAGCTTTTTCAGCTGAAAAAGAATATCCTCTTTACAATTTATTCTTTGGGTTTGATTATGATTTTGTCCTTGTTGTTACAATAGATTTTATGCACTGTACAATAGCGAAACATATATGTTGTACTGTAAGAAATGTTGTGAACTTATGCTGTTTTGGTGCTTTGATACTCTAGGCTTGTTGTTGTTGTTGTTATGGTTTGGTTGGTATGGACATGATTACTGTGTATCAGCTTTGATTAAATTAATACTAGAATGAGACATGGTTGGTCTCATTTTTTATGTATCTGGATTCTATCTCCAAATCTTTAGAGAATGACCTTTATTCTTGTGATATTTGAATTGCATATTTAATTCTTCAATGTGGGGACTGAATCAAGAATAGTAACCATTAAAAAATGAAAATCTCTCGATTCGCTTTCTTGGAATCACGTGCACGCGCTTCCTTTGACATGGACAAATTAATATTAACAAACTTATCTGCATTTACCTTCTGTCACTGAAGCTCCTTGTGGAAATCAGGACCCTGAAAGCTTTTCTTTTCCTCTCTCCTCTTTCTCTTTCTGTTAATGTTCATGATAAGCCACAAAGTTTAATCAGTCAAACATTCACTTTTACCCAATCAATTTGAGGACATTCTCTGCTAGAGTCAATCATATATATTTCAAAATGTTTCTTGTAGTTTTAAACTATAACTAGTGTTCTCTACGATACTGCATTTATACTATAAACTTGAATAACACATCCTTTTGCCTTTGAAGTCAAGAACTCATAGAAGTCAACAAGAAGACAGAATTTGTGGTAGTACACAGACATATTGAATGTGACATGTAACTAGATAGATGAACAAAGAAACAGAAAATGGTCTCAGTTATTTCCTATAATTCTGTTAATAAAATTTCATCCCCTTGAACTAAATTCACATGTCAATCATTCACTGATATACACATGAGTGTGCGAGAGAGAAAATTAAATAATATTCCAAAAATAAAAAATTTGTTTTCGTTGGTGTTACTAAATAAAGAGATACTGATTGTTTTTGTCTGTATGTGCGATTTATTGGTTTTCCGTTTAATGAATTCATTCATTCGAAAAAGTTCAATCATTCATTTCCCGTTTCATGATGCTTGAATTGCGTTTTGAAGCTGCACTGCCATGACATGAGAACATCAACGTTCTCTTTTTTCTTATTCTGTCCAAAAATATATTATACGTGTCTCCTTTTTGTACCATATGGTGCTTTTATTTATGGCACATGATAAATCCTCCGTCTACAAAAGTAAATCAAATTGAGTCCTACACGGCTTCATGCCTTTTACAAAGTGTTGCTCAACTCATTTTCACCATTTTCATGGCAAAACTACAATGGTTTTTCTTTTTTTTTCTTAATAACAACAAAGTTATGGTAATTTTTTTGGTTATTAACTTAGTGGTTTGGTCTATTTGATTACATCATGAACAGTTCGTGTTTCGGTAAGAAGTTGTTGATAAGTCTCATTTCATGAATTTCATTAAGGTTACATCGTAGTCTTGATATTTTTCTTCCCATTTGAATGGTGTTCATGTTGGGTTACAGTTTTCATATTTGGCATGTTTGCTTTTGGAATATTTCGAACACTGTACTTAACTTTTACTTATTTGGGCGGGAGTTTATATTGATTGAATAAAGAATTAATCCTTTACATACTTGAATAAACATTTACATCCATAATATAATATATTTGTAAGTAACTATCCAAATTATTTACATATACGTTAATATATTTTCTTGATGATTTAAAAAGAAGTATTGGTTTAATAAACTTTTTGTTATTCCTTCTATATGATATTGAAGATATTATTCCTTTTTTATTTAATTACTTTCGTTTTATCTTATATTTGTTGATTTATTTTTTTCTTTTACCGAAATAACTAAAAATTTAGTTAAATTATGATCAGTTGATAAGTTTCTCACTCATCTTTTGAAGTGGATGTTTGACTATTCATAAAAATAAACCATTTAGAAAAACTATATGAGAGAACTTTTATAAGTTAATATATACGTAAACTGATTTATTCATAAAGAAGTTAATTTCAATTTTTCTTGTTACTTTTTTCGCTTCAAAGTATTTATAGAAAAACTCATCTAAATATATTATAAATTTCTCTTTTACACATACCTCAAAGGTAATAGGCATTTTGTTACTCCTCCACATAAGATTAAAGACTTTATTCTTCTTGATTTAGTCACTTTGATCTAATGATACATTTGTAAATTGTTCATTTTTTTTTACCAAAATCACTAAATATTTACTTCAAATTTTGAGCAATTAATAAGTTACGCTCTCATCTTATGATGTGATTGGTTAGCTATTAATAAAAATAATTGTCAGTTTACACCATCAATCATACAATCCAAGATAATAGAAAACAAAACTAAACATTAAATGAGTGTTTCGATAACATTAAATCACCTTATGTACAAATAAAAGTAATAAAGGATAAATTAATATTATTTCATGAAAAAATCATTTCAAATTTTCTTTTATCTTTCTCTCCTAAAAGTATTTATAAAAATTTGGGCTAAGTATTAATAACTCTTTTACATGTATATCAAGTATATAAAATATTCACGCCACTTTGTATCTCACATCATTTAAAAGATAAAAGGTATAACATAATATTAATTAAGAAACTTGAAAGAGTTATACAACTCTTCAACGCATCAAGATTTGATAATCTCAATTATATATATAAAAGGAGAGAACATATGAGGTTAAAGGAGAGTTTACTCTACACAACTGTTAATAAAAGTTATAAAACTCTTCCATATATCACTTCACTTATTATTATTATTATTATTTTTTTTTTTGACGATCTCAGTTTTGAAAAACTCTCTCCCTTGCAACTTTTGAAGTTACATAATAAAATATAAAAAATAAATATGAGAATAATAATTATAACGTTTCCTTTGGGAGACACATGGTATAAAAGTCTTTTTCTTCCTATATATTTTCCACATACAACAATTGTTGAGTACTTAAAGGAACAAACTTTATCAATAGATTATGCATCAACCTCATAAGACACTAAGTCATCTATTTCAACAAACAAAATATTATATACCATGTTGATCTTATTAATTTCAACATACATACAACCATATCTTTAAATGTGGAGCTGAATAAAAGAATTGAGTGTTGGCATATTTAAAAGATTATGACCATAAATTATAAATTATCACACATGAGTGAGTGCTGGTAGCCATCATATGTCCTTTCCTTTTCTCGATAAAGAAATTGAAAAGCACAGTTTGGAAAGTATTGTGCTATAACTAAGTTTAGTACGAAAAAGATCACAACTTTCAACCAATAATTCCAAAACTTGTTATCAACGATGGTATTAAGCACTAAGGATCTTTGACAACTTTCTGTAAAGTACTATTCCCCCTGACTTGGTGAAAAATCTCTGAAACATGTGGATTTCTCTTCAATATAAGACTTGGGGATCTATTAAACAAAAAAAAAAAAAATACTCTTCAAAACTAATGTATGAACATGACGAAGCATGCAATGGAGAAATTACATTTATATTGTCTTAAATGACACTCATGTTTAGTGTTAAAATAAATATTTAATTTTCTAAAATTTTTAATAAAACTAATAATTATATTTCGTAATGTTTGAAAAATACTAATTTTTCTTTTATTTTAAATAAAATAATATTTATCTTCCTGATGTTTTAATAATAATACAAAAAAAGGAACGAGGTGCGTTGAACCTTAAACTCTTTAGTATTTTCTGCAATTTTGACAGATGACTTATAAAACAAATCAAACTCAATGTATTACATAAGAGGTAAAGTCATGGTAGAGATTTGTCTTATAGTTATTATGCCAATATGAGATATAAAACTTATATTTTCTTTTATCACATTTTATTTATTTTTTTTACTTTTTATATTTAAAAAATAAAGACAATTTTACAAGTGTAGAAATAATTTTAAATCAACCAATATTTGTATTTTACTTTGTAAAAAGCAAAATAATTATTATTAGCTTCTTTATTGAAAGTTTGTAACTCTGGTAGACAAGTAGTATACACATACAATTATATTTTCTTTTATAAATAACAATATATATCGTTATAGATGGATTCAAATAGAAAAAAATCATAAAGCTCAATCTAGTATGTATTTTAGAATTAATTTACTCAATATAACTATGGACTTCACAAGAGAAAAAAGAGATTTGTTGATAAGTGTCCCCTCTTAATTTACATCTTAGAGTTTGACTTACATGATATTATTTAGTGTTCCTGATTTTAAATAGATATCATATATGAAAGGTTTCACAAATACGACACTTTCTTTGGAATTAGTTGTTATATAGATGTAAGAACTCAAGTCATGACCAAGTTGTAAGTAGTACTCGAACCAATTGTAGAATTAAATGTTGAAAGTTTATAACTGAGATCGACAACTCTATCATCATATCCGCCAATGCATTATAGGCTGAGTAACAAATATATCATAATCGACACAGGAATGATGTGCATATTTATGGACAGACCTAAAAGTATGAATTTATATTAAAGGTGATATGACGGAGATGTTTTAATTTTGAGAGAGAAAACTCAACAACACTTGAAGCTATATGATGTTTTGAAATGACATTTGAGAGCACTCATAACAATTCAAATAACCTTTAATATCATTAAATACCTATCTAAAGGGATCTTTTGAATGAATTCTCCCTAACATTCTAACATCTCTTGTGCTTCCTTACCTTAAAAGTTATGAAAAATTGTCTCCCTCAATTTTTAGGTGGGCATTTAACCCATACTCCCTCTTTTTCTAAATCTCTAGGTGTGTTAATGGTGTATATGCAAGTTTTCCTTTATAATTTGAATATTTTTGGTTGTTTAAATTTATGAGTTTCATCATTTTGCAGTTTAAGCTTATCATGGTTGAAATTATGTACCAGTTGTTGGTTGATTTGTGTTACTAGGTTAAGTGTGATTATGTTTCTAAAGTTTTCTTGTGTTGCACTTCTATTTTGGTGGAATCTAAAGGTGTTGTATGTTTTTTTTTTTTTTTGGGTTTCTTGGGTCATTTATGGGTTGGTGGTGGGTATTTACATGCCTTATTTTAGTTGAATCTTGAGGTTTGTTGGGTTTCTGAGTTTTTCTACCAAATGTAAGGTTTCTAAAGTGTAATGTGGTTAATAATTAAGAACATGAATTATCAAACTTTATATCTTTGGGTCAAATCCAACTTGATTTTTGAAACCACTAGGTAGACCTCGGGCAAGATCTTAAAGAAATTAAAGAGCACCCAATTGTTAAGCAAGTTAAGTAATCAAGAGGAAATTATATTAGAGGCTTGTGAAGATGAGGTAGTATGTAAAGACGACAAAGCCGATAAGGGAGTCCCTTCTACTATTTTTATGATACCTTATTCTCAAAGCTAGAGTTACGACTTCTCCTAGGTTCCTTCAAAGAGATCTTATTGATGTTTAACATAGCGTATGCCATATTGCATCCCAATAAATGGGCATTTTTTTTAGCCTTCCGACTACTATACTTAGTACAAAACATTGACCCTACAACAAATATGTTTTTCTATTTTTTTGAATTTCAATCGACTAAGAAGGCAAGATGGGCCTCAGTCAAAAGAGTGTCAGACAGGGGATTAGTGTCCCTCTTTCCTTTCTTTTACAAATAGTTCAAGATGTGTTTCTTTAAGGTGCCCTTCCCCAACATTGTCTTCCTTACTTGATGAATTTCCCTTTTATTCGACTTATAACCTAATTATCCAATACCTGAGGCAATTTGCCAACATGGACGAAGTAGAATCTGAAAACTACAAAACATTGGAAGAGATGAAGTTTGTTTTTGACGTAGTCACTCTCTTAAAACTTGAATAATGGCGTGTAGATATAAAAGTATACATAGGTAGGGTTTGTTATTGTGGTGAAACTAGTGATATTATATAAAATTGTGCCAACATGTGTAGCTATGTGAAAATAGAAAAATGGTAGTTTCACGCAAAGAAATGACATAACTTATGAGGGAGATGAAGGCTAAAGAAACTAATGAAGTCTAAATAAGCGATCCTAGAATGAAAAAGACAATTGTCAAGCAATAAATAAGTTTCGAAAGAACCCCCTCTGAGATACCTCTTAAAAGAAAACACAACAAGCGAAGAAAGTGTGATTTCTCTCTTAGATAAAAATGCTTAAATAGAATTGGGCACTGAACATTCCAAGTCTAACTGTCATTTCCTAGATGTTTCAATTGGTGATGATTGAGACTTAGTGGATCAAGCAAAGGTATATGGTTAAGGAGTGTCTTTTTGGGACTCGTCATTCTCACATTTAGCTCACAATCGAGCACACAAGTTATTGAAAGCGTATTTATGGGAATTGAGCAGGTACAATGTATTCAACTTGAGCAAGGTCTTAGCATTTTAGAGTTTTTGTCTCATTAGATCCAAAAAAATGTATTAATATTTGATAAGCTTGACAAGTTTCTTCAACACTTCATCCACCATCTACATAATGTATTGCAAAGTTGAGAAGTCTACCTCCTCATTGTGAATGTGAACGTCGCATCACAAATCTTTTATGGATCCACTAATAGATGCTTTAAGGGTAGAATAAAAGACTAGTTTTATCGGACTCCATAGTTTATGTCATAGGTTGATATCATGTATTAGGGGTTTCAAAATGTATGACACACTTTGAAATTAGTTGTTATATGAATGAAGACTCGAGTCATGACCGAGGTGTAAGTAGTACTCAAACTAATTAGAGAATCGAATGTCCAAAACTTATAACCAAGATCAATAACTTTATAGCCATATTGACCATGCATTACATGTCGAGTAACAAATATACCATAATTGGCATAATGTTAATATATATCTTTGTCAAAAAAAACCAGTAAACATTGAATAAAAGCATATCTTAAACATTTAATATCAATATGCTAGAGAATAAATGTGAAACTCAAATATATTGAGGCTTTATATTGAATATTTTCATCTAGGTCAGAAACTCAAAAATATTTTCCAGTTAAATTTAAGAATCAAAATCAAGACTCAATTGATAAGATAAAATCTAGCATTAAGCATAAGATGAAAATACCAATTGAGTAGAAACTGAATATTATAAATAAAAATCACAAAACTACGAATGAGTTCAAAAGATTACATTCAACCCCAAAGATGAAGAATTTAGCTACCCATGGTAGCCATTACAAATCAATGAAAGGAAGATTGTAAGAGAAAAAGAGAATCTTGATTCTAGCCGTCTGCCTTCGTCCTCTAGGTCTTGATGCCTTTAGAAACCCTAAACTCATCCTTTTAAACTTATTTTTTTGGGCCTAGGTTAAGTGACTTTTTGCTTGAGCTTTTTTATTTTAAACTTTTTATTTCTTTTCTTCATGAATCTTCCAATCTCTTATCTTTTCTTCATTATTTTATACTTGAAATTTCACAATAATTAAGATAAAATGATTTTCTTTAGCTCAATACTCAAAATCTAAATTTAAATCTAAAAATTCTCAAATTGAAATTAATTACTATATTAAAAAATACTTAAACCCACAAATATTTAAACTTTCTCATGTATAAAAACACTCAAAGCTCGTGTAGATTTTTTTTAGAGAGAATAAGAATACTAAAGAAATAAGTAAGAAAAGAAAAACCATAAGAAGTAAAATGGAATCTTTATTTTTTTTTATAATAAAAGTATGTGATAAATAAAATAATTTTAAGAAAATGTATAATTTGATTGATTTTGTTAGAATATATATATATATATATATATATATATATATATATATATATATATATATATATATATATATATTTAATATAAAAGTATATAAAAAATTTGCAAATTGAATATCATAAATTCTCCACTACACATGTCTTAGTAAAAAATTTAACTTAAAGTCTAAATTTTGTAAAAAGGATTACTGAAAAATATTGATATAATAGGATGAAAGTTTTAAAATTAAAACTTGACTATTTTAGAAAACTCTGAATCTTAAAAATAAAAATTATTTTTTCAAAATTAAAAGGTCTTCAGAATATCTACATTAAATTAATATTTAGTTATAATAATTAAATTATTTTTTAAATTGTAAAAAATTAAATATAAATAAAAAAGTATTATAATATATGTATATAACGAAATGATGCACAGGTAATTTAGTGATGGACAGTGATATATATAATTAAACAGTATAAAAAGTTATAGTATTTAAGTAATAATTAAACCAAAGTAAAAAAAATATAAGCAAAGGGTATTAAGGTAAATGTGTGAAAATGCTGAGCTGTTTTGGGTCCCACAATGATCAGGTCTTAACGGTAGAGAGGGATGGAGTGTGGACAGTGACGGAAGGTGAGACGAGTGTGCGGAAAAAAGGCCAAATTTAAGAGCTGACACCAACGCATTAGAGGACCCACGCGCTTCTGCCTTTAGCGTCATTCACTTCCCAACACAACCCACGTCACTCTTTGTTGCAGCCGCCGATGCCACGTGTCGCCAGCTCTCTCATTTTTGTCATTTCATCATTTCCCAATTTTATGTCCTTCTCCGGTGGGTCCTCCTCCTTCAAACTCCCCACCCCCACACCCCACACACACCTTATTTCTATTTTTAAATTTTTTTAGTATAATTTAGATATGTATTACGGATACAATAGCAGCTTTAACTTATATTTTGAATTATAGAATATAAAGTTATATTTTTAGATTATGAAATTTAGAAATATATTTTAAATTATATAATTTACAATACATTTGATTGCATAATCTATAATAACTTTTAGATCTGAATATATATTTTGAATTGAATAATCTAAAATATATTTTTAAATTATGTAATATGAATAAACTTTTAAATTTTATATTATACAATTTATAATAATTTTTTAGATTATACAGTTTAGAATACTTTTGACCCATAGACAATTGGACATTTTTTATACTTAACAAAAATATACAAGAAAGTATGGAACAAATTGTGCATTTTGCTTTACTTAATCAATTTATCTATATTCTCTTGATATATATTAATTTTGAATACTAATAAATTTTTTATTTTCTTTCTAAATTTTAAGGGATAATTTTCTCTTTTCTTTAGTTTAATAATTTATAATATTCTAGATTCTAATATACACTTGAACTATGTAACAAAATAAGAAATTATTTTATTGTTTACAGTTATATCAATTAAATTTTGCAATGAAGTTAGGAAACTTACTATAAAGTACTTTAAAAAATTTGTATTGGTGGTTTTGGAAATTTTTTCTCTTTTACTTCATTTTCTTTACAGTTAGGTAGAAACCCTTAATCAATTTGTTATATATTTCTATATTTTTATTTAAAATAAGAGTTATAAGATAAAGAGTAATTTATTTAAACTTAACATAAATATTTTTAGAGAAATAATTTCTAAATCATGATTTTTTTTGTGAAGAAAAAAAGAATTGTTTCATAAAATAAACAGAAAATTTTTTATATTTTAAATAAGCAGAACAGACAAAGATATATAAAAAAAATATCTAATTTATTTTATTGAATAAGCACTTATTTAAAGAAAAATTACAAACAAAGTAGTCCAATAATATGATAACAGGAGAATTTGTAACTCCACTTCTTTCTAGTAACGTCCTTTTAAATAACTCTTTTTAGCGTCAAATTACTCTTCCTAAAGTGAGAAAAGAGAAAAATTACTTTAAAATCATAAAATGTATTACCTGCGTTGAAATATTAGGATACTGTATCATATAACTACTGAGTTGGTTGTTCTAATTTTGGATCATATAATTCTTCGTCCAATCTAGTTCCATCACATTTTATACATATCACTTTTCACTTACTAAGAGCTAGTTACTTTTACTTTGACTTTTCACTTATTTATATTATACATCAATTATTAATCCACATATATTTATTTTTTTAATCATTTACTTACTTCATCTTTAAACAGTAAAAACTATAATAATAATAATTGACAAAAATAATTTTATAACTTCTATAAAACTTAAATTAAAATAGAATTAATTAACCATGAATAAACTCATAATACTTCTAACTATGCATAGTTTATAATCTGAAAGTAAATTAAGAATTCAACTTTTGAAGTATCGAATTCGAAAATAATAAAAACAAATTTTGAATCAGTTCATTTTAAAGTGAAAAAAAAATTAGATTGTATATTCTATTATGTTAAATTCCATTTAAAAATATTCTGAGTTATACGGTTAGGAAGCAAACACTTAAATTTTGTTTCTGAATGTACATTCCATAACCTTTTTGAAACTGGAAATTTTCTCATAAAATTGGACCAAGACTTTCTTACAAAACTTCATGCATGAAGAAATATTTTTTATATTTCTCAGATAAGGATGTATAGAAAAAAAAAAAGAAAAAAAGGCAGGCAATTGCCTAAAGAAAATAATGAGATGCATGAAGAAATCGTCCAATTGGGACACTTTTTGGTATGGGGGCCTTTCTTTAATCGGGGTTATAAAGCTCAAATAAAGGATAGAAACCATAGGGTCATGAGTGAATGAAAGGAAACTGCTTTCTGCACCTCACATTTGCTTGCTATACTTCATTAGAATATGTGAATGAATATTTATATCTTTATTAATAAAGATAAAATGAGTTAGGATATTCCGAAAAATGTTTTCTGAAAGAGACTGGGTTGAGAAATATGTGAAATGTCTTACGAAAAATATTTTTTTTGAAAATTTGTTGTATTATAAAAAATATTTATCGTAAAAGATTTTTGTATTATGAAATACGTTTTTGGAAAAGAAAATGTGAGGACGAGTACTTACGAAAAACTTTTTCCACACACCCCCTTAAGAAAACTGCAAGAGACTTCTCCTTCTATGAAAAAAGTTTTTCGTAAATACTCGTCTTCACACCCTCTTTTCCGAAAAATGTTTTTCATAATATAAAAACCTTTTACGAAAAATATTTTCCTAAGACATTTCACACACCTCACAACTTATTCTGAAATTTGTTTTTCAGAATCTATTTTAAGGAAACAAATACTGTAACAACCTTATACCCACTCTACACCTCCTACAAAAACAAAAACCACTTATCTCTTACTCACAATGACGCTGTCACATAAGCTTTTTTTTACCACCCACCATGGTCGCCGGAGATATCCACACCACTCGGCAACAGCTACTTCCCCACTCTCTTTTTGAATATTCTAGCAAAGGCGTTGGAATGCAAAAGGCAATTGGCTAAAGAAAAACCGGAAAAAAGGAAGCAATGTTGACAAATCAAGAAATTTTCTTCTCATTTAGTTGGTTAATGTTATTTCTTTACTGGCTTTCGCATGACCCGTCTCGAGTCTAAAAAAGATATTTTTAGTATAAAAAAATGTAATAATAAATAGTTTAAAAAGATTTATTCATTTAGATTGAGTAGAGAAAAATTAAACGTTAATATAACTATTACTAATCTTATGAAAAATAAAATAATTATTTGGATTCAATAATTTTGATAACTAATATTTAAATATTTATTAATTAAATAGAAATTGATTAAGAATTGAATATCTTATTATAATTTCTTGATTAATAAAAAAAATTATAAATAACGAAGCTTCGATACGAGAATTTCAACTTCTATTTGAACTAAACTGAAATCACTACTTAAATACCATTCATATTTATTGTCGTAATTTTTTATGTTCTCGGTGAAGTGATTCAGAATTCAAATTTTAATAATGTTATTCGGATATAAAATAAACTATTGAAAAGGATATTGCTGTTGTCTATAATTAAGATTCTTATTATATTAGTTATCACTTTCAAGATGCTTAATTTATATAAATATCGAAAGAAAAAGATAAATGCAAAATGAGAGAATAGACAGTCATATCATGATCAATGAAGAGTATATATTCCTCGTTTGCTAAAATTGAAAAAAAGACAAAAATAGGGAGGCACATCTCAATCATACCTCATTCCCGTCTACATTCAAATGCATAAATATAATTTAGTCGGCAAAGGAAGAAAAAAGGGTTAAAATTGAAAATTAATGCATAAATTGATTTCAAACTTTGAAAGATTAAAATCTCATAATTTACCGAAAAAACTAATCTAAATTTGATTAATAATAAATTATGATAGATAATAATTGTTTAAACCCTAAATCCTAAAATCCAATTCCATTGAAAATCACGCATACAAAAGAAATTGTTCATATTTGGGTTGCCTTATCCTGGCAAACAGAGCTTGAGGCAATAATCTTATGATGGCGATGGATCGAATTCACGTCGCAACCTATTAATTAGTGTCCTACCAGTGGAAGAAAAGTTTAAATTGTTGGCATTAATTTTGGAGGATTATGGACAATTCACAGATGTGGGCATAGAAAGTTGTAGCATCAAGAATTTGTCATATTTGTTTTGTTTTGGAAGTTTTTGAACAATGATCACAGTCACGAGATTTAATTCTTCACGTTTGTAGTGTATTACCAATCTTTCTCCTTTTTTCTTCTCCTTCCTACCCTAGATAATGCCCAAAATCCCTCTGTCCCAAAATCCCTAAACATGTATGGCCAAAAACCCCAATGGTGTGTCACTGTCGCGTCTTCGTCCTCATTCGTTCTTGAGCCTCCATTGTTGCATCCAACAGCCATAAGCTCTTGCACGTGGTGTGGCCTGTTCAAATGTCATGCATCTGTGGTGGTGAGCCCTAATCCTTTCACTTTTTTCTTTTTTCTTGTTAAAATGTGGTTTCTCTGCTTCTAGTTTTTAGTTAATTTAGTTCTGTTAAATTTTTTTCACTCATTTGTTGTACATATTGTTGATGTGATTTTCTGACTACAATTGAATTTTTACTTCTGTAATTTTCTTGTCTGTTGTGGTTCACTGGTTTGTTTTATGCTTGTTGTAATTTCAAGTTTCCTGTGCGAGTGTTCCTTCTGGCATGAATGTTTATTTTTCCGTGATTGTTGTTTTGTGAGTGTTCTAATGTTGTGATGAGTGAATGCAGTGCAACTATGTGAAAAATACTATTATGTTGTATGCTGTTAAGCTATCTCACTTCATCAACATATTGTAGGGCCTCTTGAATTCAATGGCTTATGGTCTTAATTATTGTGTTTGCCGGGCAATTTTTGAAAGACTGAGCATATAAGTACTTATCCTTTTCACTTGCATAAGTTAAGTTTTGCTACTAGTCCCTCCACTTGCACATGGTTTACTGTAGTTTGTACTTTTGGTATGAATGAGCCACTCAGAAAGACAATTCTAGGTTGCCCTACTAAAGTCAATTCCTACTGTATGTAATGTTATAAAGTCAATTTCTACTTTTGGCTGGATCCTGCTACTCCTTATGCCCTCAAAATGGATCTGTTACCCACAAGGGTGAATTTAAGTCCACTATGATTTTAAGTTTGGGGAATAAATTTGCTTTCTTATTTAATTTGATTAGCATTAAGAGTCTAGAATGATTATAAATGAAGACTTGAACATTAGGAGGTCAAAGTATAGGACCATTATAGACCTTTCTTCTGGAGTGATTTTTTCGGCATTGTGTTCCAACTTTCTTTCGTTATGTTTTATACTAACTTTTCTATTTTTCTGAAGTTATTATTGCAATTTGCTTGTCATCATTGCCTTAGTTTGATTGACAATCCTTTAAATTGTTTCTATTACATGTGGCATATTCAATTTTCATTCTCTCGGCCAAAATTCCTTTAAAAAGGTCAGTTTATTTAATTAATTAGTTATATTAGATTATAACTTTGATGTCTTATTTATTTTTATTGCCTTCTTTGTTCGTTTGGGTGTCATATAGTGTGGTAGTCCATTCCTAGGAAGAATTGGAGTCTGATTTGATAAAACTTTTCTTTCCGTAACATATTTAGGATTGTAATTGTTTCTCCTTCACATTGGAGGAGCTTGGTATGAAATTAAAGCTTCAGATTCTACGAAATGGTACTACTATTGTTTTTGTTTCCTTTTCAAAATGGTTAGTAGAGGCATGTGCATTGTAGTTGGCATAGGTACATGCATGTGTGTGTTGTGGTCCATACGATAATAATATTTTAATGTCTAAATGGAACTATGTAAGGTAGCGATTGCTTTAGCTAGTAATTTAGATGAAGTGAACATCTTGGAGGCTTATTAGGTTCTTCCCTTATCTATACCATAACTGTGTCTATTGTGTTGAATGTGTTAAATTTTATCTAAAATTCCTATATTCTTTTAATAGGTAGGATAAAAATGGTCATTCAAAGGGATTATGAGCTAGAAATCAATAGTGTTCAAGATTGCTTTTAGGCCCAACCTATGTTAGTCTACTTCACTAGTTGTTCTTCATTATAAATTGTAATCTAAAATGTTCCTAAGTTAGGTGATCTCTCAGTATACCACAAATTTGGTGGTGCTTGACCAACCTTTTGTAAAAAGATTGACTCAGTAAAATCTTATTAAGGTTCCTAGCTCATCTGATGCTATAGATCGTTATATAGTTCAAGATCATTTGGTGATACGAGATCATCTGTCTTGACTTGTTCGTCTGTCATGATTAGTGCTTCTATCTTCAAAGCATCTAATGGTATCAAACCATCTACTGCGCATCAGATTGTAGCTTCCTTGTTTTGTCATTAGGAGTCCACCTACTTGATGATTTGAGCTTAGTCGTGGATCACTGTTCATGTGATTTCTCCATTAGTTTAGGTTTGATCTGCAGAAGTTAGTTATGAAGAAAAATATTTATTTACAAATACAATCTTATATTAACAATTTTAATTAACTGAAAATTGAGAGTTCACTAAGGGATAAACTTTCGAGTTGTAATCTCTATTTAATAGTGAATTTTTGTTTGTGGACGTAGATTGTTGTTCATGGACACTTCAATTGAATTATGCTAATTTTTCTATTTGTTTCTTCATTACTATTCTTTGTTATCCATCATGAATTATAATGACAACATTGAAAAACTTGTACTATTGTTAACCTTAACTCATTGGTCATGGTCAAATTAGATATGATGTTTGTTGGGCAAAAGTCTAGCATCTTAAGATTTTGATTAAATGCTAAAAATAACTAAGTATAAATTATCGTCATACTTTGTCTGAAAGACAATAATTTTAATAGATCATGTAAGACATAATTGTTTCGTTTAACAAATGATAAAGTCTGATAAGGTGCATATTGAAACACGAACAAAACATTAGACAATAAACACATATACTAGGCTAACCTCGTAGTTCAACAAATATTCATATGTATATTCTATATTGCAGGAAATGTCCGTCTGAGAAAGAGATTTGTACTAAAAGTAAAATACAAATTAATATTAAGCTCACTTAAGAAATGAGCTAAAGTTGCTTTCTACATCAACTCCTTAACACAAAAAGCTTTTTTAAGTCTATCTTAGTTATTTGCCTTATATGATGTGTGCTTTTACCATGAATTAGTGCAAAAGGTTATGCGGCCTAAAGAGATACGCATTGTAAGCTATCAATGATGTTGCGTAAAGAAGAGTATTAAATGCAACAATCATGTTGAAGCTCATTAGTTTCAAGGTGGTCATGAAAGAACTGGAACTGATCAACAATTATAAAAGGTTTCTCAACAACTATCTTCTTCTAGCACCTATATAAAGCTTACCAATAAGAAGAAAGTAATAGCAAAAGAGATACCATGCTAAATTGTTGCTAAGATAAAGAACACTCCTTAAAGCTTTAGAAGAATGATCCTAAAGCTTAAGGCATAAACCCTGATATATTTATGCATCAAAAGATGTTACAAGATCACTAGAAATGTTCATTCAATCACCTAGGAGAGAGAGTGTGCTTATCCTTTGTATATGTTGAAAGATGTAATCACTTCTTAGACTCCAAGCACAAGATTTGAACTAGGAAAGAAAGCTTAAATTTCGTACTCGTCATTAGATGTAATCCTAGTTAAAGATTAGACCCAATGATCAGTTAATCATTGAAGCACTTAACCTTTAGACCTTAAGTAGGAGTGAATGGGTGCCTAAATATTACTAAGTTAAGTCAGGAGTGACTTGTTGAAAGAATACTTGGTTAAGCCAATAATGACTTGAGAAAGGATATTCAGTTAAGTCAAGAGTGACTTGGGAAAGAATTCTTTGTTGAGACAGGAGTGCCTTGGAAAAGAATACTCAGTTAAATCAAGAGTGACTTGTTAAAAAAATACTTGAGGAATTAGTTAGGAATGGTTACGAGTCCAAAGAATAGTCTAGTGTACTTCGTAGCATTAGTTTATCTAGTTGAACTTGAGTTATTGGTCTAAAACTAGATGTAGTAAGGTGTGGCATATGAACAATATAAATCATTGTGTGTATTTTCTTTCTCATCCACATTAACCCAAGAAGGAGTTCTATTGAGATTACTTGCAAAAATTGTTTTTATTAAAGTAATTTTAAAATTACATCCTTAAATTATTGCTTGCTTAGATGTATGAATTGTGATATTTTATCTTAAACATGAGAATACATCAAGTAAGTGATTTAGTTGAGTTGTAAAAGTTACTTCTAATGACTCTTTTAGACTAAAAAAACCCATTTAAAATAAGATTTCAAACATGTATGTTTGACAAAGTATATAATGAAATGTTGAAATCACATCATCCGTGAATTATCACACGTACCATGTTGAAAATTACTTAGAAAAACAAATGTTTGTTAAGTCATTCTATTTCAACAAGTCAATTTAGTTCAAGCTTATATCTCTAAGTTCATTAGACAAAACATTCATCATCTGACATCTCAATAAAAATTGTCCAAAGACTTGTAATGAAATTATGTTTGTGAAAAAATTAAAAATCATTTAATTATAATTCAACTCATTCTTATTATGATTTTCTTATTTTCTATAATGTTATTTAGATATCAAAAGATGTCATGTATGTGAAATGATAAGTTGTAAATCTCAATTTTTTTTTTAATATAATCATTGACTTGTATGTTAAGTTACAAGATTGACTGAATAAATTATGACACTTCTAAATTCACCTATTGCAATCTCTTTCATAAATCTCAACTTCATTACTTTTATCCAAACAATATTTTACTTCAAATGACTTATTCAAAGAACCGCTATAATGAAAAGTTTAAATGGTTATGATCTTTAAACCAAAGAATAATGACAATCAAACATAATTAATTGGTCTTTTCATAAAGTATTACACGCTCCAAGTACTACATTATCAAGATTGTATATAAGTCATTCAATTAAACTATTCAATTAAACTATTATTGTCTGTTTCAACTTGTTAATAACACAAATCAAATCTAACTCGTAAATTCTATACCCAAAGTGTGTAGCGTGAAGAATCATGAGACAATATTAAATTATTTATGCAAATCAATTACTCCTAACTAATTATTAAAATACTCTTTTTTAATAAATTTATTTTATTCATTTTTAATTTACTCCTTTCTAAATATTGTTATATAAATGTATTAATATACTTTAGTACAAACATATCAAATAAATTTTATCTTAAAAAGTATACTAAACCAATTCTCAATTTTCTTATTTATACAATTTTAAATTTTATTTATATTCATAAACGTAATTATTAAAATAACGATGATAATAACAAGAAGAAAAAAACGGTAATATTGTTACTTAAAATATATATATATATAAATTTTTTTTTCTTTGCATAGTTATTTAAATTTTTATCAGTATTTTAATTATTATATTTATTATTCATAAATCAATAGTTTAAATTATATAAAACACTTTTCATTATTTTTTTATAATTTTTTCTTTCCTCTTTTTGCATTTATCTTATTTACATATTTTTATAAATTGTTATTACTAGAAATACATGCTTTTGTAAATAGCATTTCTTCATATAATTACTTTTCTAAATTATTATATTCTATATAATAATGTATTTAAATAATTTTTTTCACAAATTAGTTTTCAAACCAATTGCTTTTAAAAAAGTAATTTTTTTAAAAAAATCGCTTCCTGTATGTCTAAAATAATATATATTATTTATGTAAATATTTGACACAGCTGTTGAGATTTAAAAAACGGGGTATTTGGTAGTTTTTTTTATTGATCCAACTATTGACAACATAAACCTAACCCTCTCTCAATCAACGTCATCTGGATTCAGTTTATTGAAAGTGTGTCTCTCTTCGGACCTGATAACAAAATTGCAGACACTCACACCCCTTTTATTTTCTTCTGCCACGTCACAGTACGGGTAACATGGTTGAAATTTCATGTTCTCTTTTTACGTGAGTCAACACCAACCACTCTCTATGTCTTGTCGTGATCACACTCAGTTGCACAACACGATGCCGTATATCTAGGTAATTTTTTTAATTCAATTTATAACAGTTTCTTCTCTATATTCGATTTACTGAATTGTGCTATCATATAATTTAGGATGCTGAATCCAAAACAGTACGGTTCAAACTGAAAATCAATGAAATACAGTTTCATTTACTGCTCTTCATAATAACACTTTTTGGATTATATAAATTAGGAATAATATGACAATTCATTTAAAAATATCAGGAAACATATTTCTACATATTTAAAAAAAAAAACTTTCTTTTTTAATTCTTCATTAGTCCTTAAGACAGTGGTTACCATTTAAGAAAAAGCAACACTTATTGTCCCACAGCAAGTATCACCTTCTCCTTCAATTAGCTTGTGTTGCTATTATAGAAATATTGATAGATTATTTTAAGAGGTCTGATTCTTGTGGGATTTGTTCTGTACAATGGAAAAAAGTTTTGAAGTTTCAGTTTGTAGGAGGCCCGTGTACTGTTGGACAGTTTTTTGCGTAATATTTTTTAAATAAATAAATATAAATACCTTGCTGTGAATTTATTTTCATGGAACATTGTGGATAGCGTACGGAAGTCAAATTTTTAAAAGATTTTAACCTGAAAACAAAATCTAATATGTGAATAAATTATAATCCCTATGAAGGAATAGTCTTTTTCTATTTTTATATTTTTCGCTGTTCTTTTATTTTATTTAGCAGTAATTGTTTTGTTCAAGTTATTTGGCATCATATTCATTATGATCATTCTATTATTTTTTAATTTATATACATGCCAAAACAGAAAACCTTTAAACTGCTTTGGAAGCATGTGTTTTTTAGCGGCTAGAATACCAAAATATAAAAGCTCCGGAAAATTCTGATCACACAAATGGCATCAACAACTAAGACGTGACATATGTAAGGGCATTTTTGGAATCAATATGTTACGAAGAGTATAAAGAAAAATTACAATTAATTTTTATAAAAAATTAAAATGAAATTCTCATATAGATTAATGTATAATATTTTAAAAAAATTATATAAATTAATTTTAATCTATAGAGAGGTTAATATTTCTTTTTATGATTTCTTATGTAGAAATTGATGGAAGCATATTAAATATAATTGAGTAGTGACTTAGTGTGACAAAATTAAGACGCACCAAAATTCAAACCCCCTGCAGATACAAATCGGTCACATGGAACTTTTATCGATTGTAGTGAATGACAAGACCATGAAATTGACCAACCAAGATGACTAGGAAATTTATAAGAGTTTGAATAATCTAATTAGTAATTCTATTGGAAATTCACTCACCAACAAACCACATCTTATCATTTTCTATAATCATGTCTTTTTTTGAAGCGGGCCCAAGATCTAAACATTTTAGATCTTAAAGTCTTAAAGATTTAAAAAAAAATTAATAATATATTATTATAAAATAAAAAAATTTAAAATTATAAAAAAAATAATTTTTAATTAAAAGTTTAAAATATCGGTACTTTAAACATTTTTTTAATAACTTTAAATCTATATTGGTATTATAAATATTATTAATGAATAATATTTTTGGAATCATTTATATTTTTTCTTTCTTTACTTTTTTATCGGTTCTTTCATAATATTATTTTAATTTGAGTGTTTGATTGTCATTAGGTCATTTTCTAAGTCTAAATATGTTTTTACCTTTCTATACTGTGCAATTTATGTATGTCTCTTTATTTAGGGACTTTGAGCAGTTGATTGATGAATTAAAGTTTGTATTCACTATTCCTCCTTTTAAGTGTACCAATATAAGTAAAAATAATATGAGATTGATGAATAGATCTTAATACTTTTTTATTGTTTAATTAATTTTAAAATAATTTGTGCATATTCAATGAAGAGCGTTAGAAATTTAGAACAATTAAAAGTTATTCTTTTGAATGGTATAGAGAAAATGAAAATTTGAAAAAACATTTATTTCTGACAAAGAAATTGCTTCTGAAATGGATGTAAAGTCTAAGTTTGGTGAAAAAATGAATTAGTTTGAATCAGTCATAAAAAGAAACTATTAAAATAGAGAAATAGGTATAGGATTAATTTCCTTGTGTGAAAATACACATGAAGGGATGTTTATTTATAGATGATAAAAGTAAGAGAAATAATAACAAAATAACAGAGAACATGGGCTAAGCCTATTATATTCAACACTTCCCCTCAAGCTGGTGCATATAAATTGTATGTACTAAGCTTGTTGCAAATATAATCAATCCTAGGACCCTTTAAAGATTTGGTGAAAATATCTGCTAATTGATCATTTGAATTAACAAACTCAGTCTTGATGTCTCCAGATGTAATTTTTTCTCGAACAAAATGACAATCAACTTCAATGTTTAGTCTTCTTGTGAAAGACGGGATTTGAGCTAATATGAAGAGCAGCCTGATTATCACATATGAGTGTCATTTGAGTGACCTCTCCAAATTGCTATTCTTTCAGTAACTGTTTGAGCCAAATAAGTTCACAGGCAGCTAAGGCTATGACTCTATATTCAGCTTCAACACTAGATCTTTCCACAACATGTTGTTTCTTACTTTTCCAAGATATCAAATTACCACCAATAGAAACACAATATCCGGAAGTAGATCTTCTATCTGATGGAGACCCTGCCCAATCTGCATTTGTATAACATACAACTCCAGTATAGTCATTATGACCATATAACAGGCCTTTTCCAGGAGAACCTTTAATGTACTTCAATATACAAGTAATTGCATTCAAATGATCAACACATGGAGAGTTAAGGAATTGACTCACCACACTAACTGCAAAAGAAATATCAAGACGAGTAACAGTAAGATAGTTCAGTTTTCCAACTAATCTTCTATACTTCTCAGGATCTGAGAGGGGCTCTCCCTGACTAGGTAGAAGTTTGACATTAGGGTACATGGGTGTCTCAACAGATTTAGAATACAGTAATCCAGTTTCTTCCAAAAGATCTAATGCATACTTTCTTTGAGAGAAAACAATACCATGATTGGATTGTGCTACCTCAATCCCCAAGAAATATCTAAGTTTACCAAGATCTTTGGTCTGAAAATGGTGACAAATATGTTGTTTAAGTTGAGAAATGCCATGGTGATCACTACTTGTAAAAATAATGTCATCAACATAGACAACAAGATAGATACACCAGCATTCGAATGACGATAAAAAACTGAATGATCTGCTTCACTGCGAGTCATACCAAATTCTTTAACAACACTACTAAACTTTCCAAACCAAGTCCTGGGAGACTGTTTGAGACCATATAAAGATTTGCGAAGACGACATACCAATCCAGAAGACTCCCCCTGAGCAACAAAACCTGGAGGTTGCTTCATATAAATTTCTTCCTGCAAATCTCCATTAAGAAAAGCATTTTTGACATCCAGTTGATAAAGAGGCCATCTTTAAAGAGCTGTAATGGCTATAAATAGGCGAACAGACGTCATTTTTGCCACTAGAGAAAAAGTATCACCATAGTCCAAACCAAAAATTTGAGTGTAGCCTTTAGCCTTAAGACGAGCTTTGAGACGATCAATAGTGCCATCAGGACCTACTTTGATAGCAAAAACCCACCTGCAACCAACAACAGATTTTCCAGAGGGTAAAGAAACGAGTTCCCAAGTTCCACTGCTCTGAAGAGCACTAAGTTCATCAAGCATATAGCTTGACGCCAACCAGGATGGGCTAAAGCATCACGTACAGATTTTGGAATAGACACTGAATAAATGGATGAAAGGCAATAATAAAAAGGTTGAGACAGTCTATGATAGTTCAAGGCAGTATAATGTGGAGAGGGATTACGGGTAGAACGTATACCTTTACGAATGGCAACAGGAAGATCAGGTTCAACTGTCGGAGCCAGAGGGGACGGAAGATCTAGCACCAGAGGAGAATCACTTGGTGGACATTGGAAAGTTTGACGACGACTATAAACCTTAAGAGGTGGTGAAGGAGGCGACTCAATAGGAACACTAGACATGACAGGGGAATCACATATATGTATTTGACTAGATGAAGACGCAATAAGAGAAGATAAAGACTTCAAATAAAAAGAAGATTCAGTAAAGGTAACATCTGCAGAAATGAAATAACGATTAAGTGAGGGTGAAAAATATTTATATCCTTTTTGAGATCTAGTGAACCCTAAAAAGACACATTTATGTGACCGAACAGATAATTTATCAAGCTCAGGACTAAAATTGTGAACAAAGCATGTAGATCCAAAAACTTTAAGGGATAAGGGATGGAGAGACTCATGAGGAAACAAAATAGAGTGAGGAATTTTATTTTCTAAAACTGAAGATGACATACGATTAATAAGATAACATGTATTAAGAATAGCGTCACCCCAAAAACATTAAGGAACCCCACCATAAATTAAAAGAGTACGAGTAGCTTCAACAAGATGTCTATTCTTGCGCTCAGCCACCCCATTTTGTTGAGGTGTATAAGCACATGAAGTTTGGTGAAGAATGCTATGAGATTTCATAAAAGTGTTAATAGAATGAGAAAGATACTCACGAGCATTATCACTGGTAAGATTCGAATTGAAACTCCAAATTGATTTTTAATTTCATTAAAAAAGGTTTGAAATATAAAAAATAACTTAGCACGATTTTTCATTAAAAATAACCAAGTGCATCTTGAAAAATCATCAATAAAAGTAACAAAATATTGAAATCCTAAATTAGACTTAACACGACTTGGTCCCCAAATGTCAGAGTGAACTAAGGCAAAAGGGGACGAAGCACGTTGGGAGACACTACTAGAAAAAGAACTGGGACTATGTTTTCCTAAAAGACACGACGCACAAGATAAACTGGACAACTTGGATAAATTTGGAACAAGTTGCTGCATCTTGGCAAGACTAGGATGACCTAATTGTGCATGAAGGAGAGATGGAGAATCCATAACCGTGCCAACATGTGCAGTTGTTCGGAGGTAATAAATACCATGAGACTCACATCCGGTGCCAATTATCCGTCCTGAACTCCGGTCCTGTTAACAAACAGAATCTTTGGTAAAAAAATAACACAATCAAGGGAACTAGTGAGACGGCTAACAGATAATAAGTTAAAAGGTGACCCAGGGACATAAAGAACATTATCAATAGGTAAAAAAGAAAAGAGATGAATAGTACCAATACCATGGGATGAGACCTTATAATCATTAGCCATGGTAATGGAAGGTAAATGGCTAGAGGTAGACAAAGAAGAGAAAAGGGATTTATTACCAGTAATATGATCTGTGGCACCTGAGTCTAGAACCCAAGAACCAAGAGAATTAGAATGGGTGAGCCCAGCACAAGAGATACCTGTATGTGCAACAAATGCAGTGGAACAAGAGTTCTGACGATCCTCATACCATTTAAGAAATTCATTAAAAATAGCAGGTGAACCTGAAGTATCAGATAAAGTAATATCCATGGTAGATGGTGGCACAGGAGTAGCTTAGACAACCGCAACAGTTGAAGAAGCGACAACGGTAGTTGCGGAAGAATCCATGGAGGAGAGAGAAAAAAAAAGCGAAAATTTAAACGTGCTCCGATCAAAATAATGAGGACAGATCCAGAATGCTTGCAGGATGATGATTAAAACGGCCGTAATCGCCGCCGGAAAAGTCGCCGGACGCGTTGCCACCCGCGACGGCAGCGGTGACAGTGATCGAAACTAAAACGGCCACTGCAGGCGCGTCGGTGCTCCGATTGCAGCGATTCCAAAGGCATAATAATCACCTGGATGAGGCGCTCCTGATGGTGGTATCGCCGACCCAATTGGCGGCAGCGGCGGCAAAGGTTACGGTAGCGGCGACGGAGGCACTTGAATGAGACGGTGAACAGTGGGTTCACCGAAAAAAATTAAACCCTAACCCTAGGCTCTATATACCATATTAAAATAGAGAAATAGGTATAGGATTAATTCTCTTGTGTGAAAATACACATAAAGGGATGGTTATTTATAGATGATAAAAGTAACAAAACTAGTAACAAAATAAGAGATAACATGGGCTAAGCCCATTATATTCAACAGAAACAATTTGATGAAAATATTGATAATGAAGTTATGAAATCACTTCAAGAGTCATTTAGAATTAATTATTTTTTATATATTATTGATAAAGCAATTACCACACACCAAAATAGTTTTGAACAATTTAAAATATATCAAGGTATTTTTGATTTTTTTTTTATTTAGTATTAAAAAATAAAGTCGTTGGGTTGTGTATTTTTTTAAAAAAAAATATTTAAAACATGAAAAATATTTGAAACATGATAATTTGTAGGATCTTGATGGCTTAGATTTATTTTCAGAATTAAATATCCTAAATGAGATTATAGGATTGGAAAATGATAAACTAATTGACATTATTAATTATATAAAAAGAATAAATTCTTTTCTAAATGCATATATAACTTATAAAATAATGTTAACAATCTAAGTATCAGTTGCTTCAACTCAAGAGTTTTTCAAAACTTAAACTAATAAAATCTTATTTAAGATCAATAATGTCTTATAAAAAATAAAACGGATTAGCTTTATTATTTATTAAAAAAATATTTTAAATAAAATTAATTATGATAATTTAATAGATAATTTTGTATCACATCGAAAAATAAATTCTAGATAAAAATATCATAATTTTAATTATTTTATTAATTTAAAAAGGATTTATTTTTTTAATTTTCTTTAAGCCTCCTAAAATCTTGAGTCGTCACTGTCTTTCTCATTATTTTAAGAAATAAATAATAAGGTTTTAACATTATCACTTATTGCTTATAAGAAAAATCTATTGTAGTAAGAAAAATATATTTTATGTTTTAATTTTTAAGAATAAATTGTAAGAATCAAACTTAAGTATTTTCTAAAAAACTATCATTATAATCCCAAATCTATATTAATCATCATAATTTCAAGTAGAAACATATTTGAATTCATAATAATATAAGAGTGTTATAATTTGACCATCTAAATTAATACATACTCTAAAGAAGAATCCTATAATAATCTTTCAGTTTCTTATTAATAATGAGATGCCAAAATAATAAAGAATATAATGAGTTTTGGGGAATTATTTACTGGACAACTGAGATTGTCTTTCCTATTTTTGTTTGTGCATCACAAAAGTATCATTCAGTCACACACATTAATTTAATATCATTTGATCACTTCTGATATTTTATAACAATAACAATGTGTCTTTAATATATAATTATTCATGTATAAGATCTCATCATTGAATTAAGGATCCAACACTATGTAACTTGACCTATATAACATTGTAATTATATATTTTAGAACATGTATCTTAATTCAGTCTAATAATTATACCAACAACTATGTATCACAGTAATCTTTCTTACACATAAGTAATTAAACCCATTAATAATTACATATGTTCGACACAAATGATTAACATGAATTGGATGTGTAAATATATGATGAGACTTTCTAAAAAATTTTGAAAATCGTAGGCTAAAATTCACAATTTAGTACTTTTTTTTCTTGTCCTATATGATCCAAGATGTCCTCTACTAGGTACTAGGTGAGGAGTGACAAAATTAAAGTACAAATTATATCTCACAATCTATAATACACCAACAAATAGCTTGGTCACTGCAAAAACACAACAAAAAATAGTCATCCCATATATAGTACTTCATATCATTCTTAAGTTTGTCTCACTGAGCTCTAGTTATTAAGAGTGAAAAAATAAAAATAATAAGATAATTAACAATATCAACAAACCAATGGATAAGGGAAGGGAATGAGAATCATGTAAAACTAAAAGCTACTCATCCGTCCAAAAAGAAAACGTGTCATTCTATCTTGAAATGTATCATTCTCCACCTCAATGCGGGTCAAATGGTATGCTACAAGATTATGCACACGACTCTTGTCTCATATATATATATATATATATATATAT
>Ga0209489_100605_pt1 | contig 69442 bp, 41 predicted proteins | sample SiratrowhiteBW_FD_187527 | JGI IMG/M metagenome (GOLD analysis project Ga0209489, IMG submission 187527) | Root nodule microbial communities of legume samples collected from California, USA - Siratro white BW (SPAdes) (version 2) | ecosystem: Host-associated > Plants > Roots > Nodule | place... | reverse complement strand
TTTTTAATTTTAAAATATACATTCTAAAATACATTTATTTATTTTACATTTTCAATTATATATTTTAAAATGTATTTTTTATTTTGTATTTTAGATTATTCATTTCGATACAAAATTGTATTCCAAAACAGATATTCTAAAATATAAAATAAAAATTCCATTTTGAAAATGTATTATAATGGAAAAATATATTACTTTAATAAAAGAAATACTTTATATCTAGACATAATTGATTTGTTAATATATTTTAAATTGTATAAGATATTTTCAATTCTATAAAAAGATATCGAATTTATGAAATGTGTTAATACATTTTGAAACGTATTTCTCAATTCAAAAAATACATACCACAATGTAAAACTTTGAAATACACTTTTAAGAAACAATTTTGTAATTTCACTAGGGTGTATTTTTAAAAACATGGAGGTGTAGAATGCAACACCCCAATGGTAATTATTGATTTAAACATCTAACTAATAGAGATTTAAAGGTTGTACAAGAATGAGACTACACAATTGAGAATAGCTCAAAGGAATAAATAGATATTGCCAATAAAAACAAGATCCGACCACATTTTAGTAATGCATCACTTAGAAATTTTATAATTAATCTTGAATAAACTTTGAGATGGGAATATACATTACTAATCACCTAATGTAGAGTAATTAGTTATATATCCACAAAAAACATAAATTAAACAATTACAACATAAAGAATATGTGAATCTACTCATCTATTATTTCTATAATAAATAACTTTCTAAAGTATAGTTGATGTGTCATGTGTTGTAGTTAATTGGAAACTCAATGCTTGGTGTAGCTAGCTCAATGTTATGAGATACATTCTCTCTACTATTTGCATCTGGGACAGGTGCACTCCTTCTGTACTTGTATAGATGCTGTTGAGCAAGAAGTTTGATTATTTGCAATCCTCTTTGTAACTGTGACAATAATATGTGATTCATAAATGTTTGTGCTTTCCTTTTAACAAAGTGAGCCATGGTTGCCAATAAACCTATGAGAGCAATGGTTCCACAAATGCAAAATAAGCCAAAGAAAGGTTGAAAACCAAGTTGTTCATTTTGTATTTTGTTGTTTGGAGATCCACAATTAGTTGTTGACAACATTTTCTTCTCTAACTTTTGCACTTCTCCACTTTCAATGGCTTTTAAGGTTGCTCTGGACATGTCAATCGCTAAACGTGAACCTTTTGGAAATGCCTTCATCAATCAAAGAGAAAGGATATCAGAAAGTAATGAAAGTAACTCATTTGAGTAGTAGCAGATAATTTAGTCTACCAAATTACAAAATTTCGATATTCTAATTAAGGGATAATAATGAAGCAAATTTTCAATCTAACATATTCAATAAGAATGAAACATGAATCAAATCTACATAACATAATGAAATCACTTTTAATCTAAAATCTTAAAATATTGAATTTGTAGGTTTTCTTTTTCATATGTTTATTTAACTTTCTTATTTTTATTCAATGTAAAACTAGACTCACACTTGAATACCTAACAGATATACATACACGAAGATGATGAGAAGAGAAACTTACAAAGCCTAATCCACCAAGCTTCAAGTTAGGTCCTGCTTTGATGTACCCTTTGCAATAAGTAGCTAGGAAGACATCAGCATGAGGGGCAATGGTAAAAGAAGCCATAATTTCTTTGTTCTCAAAGGCTCTTGGGAAGTCATGGATGGAGTCAAAGACCCTGATATTCTGTGGATTGAATTTGAGTTTATCAACTAAGTAATGGACCAAAAAAGTGTTCTTGTTGCACCCTATGATTGCATTTGTCCTCAGCAGTGTTTCTATATCAGGCACAGCTGGTTCAAGATGGGACACTGTCATCATGGATGAAAGGCTCGCTGTAAAACTTTGAGTCACTATCAGAATAGCAAATAACCAAGGTGCTAGCACCACTCTGGCCAAGTTGCTATTCACAGGTTCTCCTACATATCACAAATGTCACAAGTGTAAGTATATATGTAATGTAATGTGTTGTTCATTGTACTATTTGTTTCTACAATCAGCACAATATAAAGGAGTTTAGAGTCTCACTAGTGTGACTTACTATGTATAAAGAATAATGTGGTGACAGAAAACCAGAGAATGGCCCCTAAACTCTTCAGCTCCGAATTGTTTTCACCTTCAATGAACCATATTACAAAGGCTATGAACAGATGCATTGCTGCCATTAACATCCACATTTCTTTTGTGAAAGCGTCCATGAACATCCAGGTTTCTTTGGATCTATCTGGCTTTACTTTCACTACCATGGCTATGCCAGATTCAATATATGGATGGCTGAATTCAGCAAATGCATATCTATGTTCCACCACTTGGATATCCCCCACAGCAGCATCAAGGTACTGCATTAGAAACACACATTATACCAGATTATCAATTCGGTTCCAACACAGTTATTATGCGAAATGTTTGAAGGTAACATGAACTAAACATCTCTCATAAATTAAAATTAACTTTTAAACTTAGCTAATTTAACTTCTTATTTTATTTTTTTATAAGGGGTATTGAGAAGTTTTTCTGATCATGATCTTAATCAGCATGGATAATGATTTTACCTTATTGTTCACTTGTTCAACTATCTGATCATAAGAGCCATAAAATGGCACAAAAACAAAAGGCAGGTGATAAGGCAGGCGTTGCACAACTGATTCAAAAACATTGATTGAGAAACCAGTGAATTGGGTTTCATTCAGTCTCTGATCATGGCTCACATTCACAAACTGAGGACATGGATCATCAGCAGGAACACCAATTTTCAAAGGCTTTCCCTCAGTGCTATTGTACACCCAACCTTTTGGAACTGTTTTCAACCCACCAGGCCAATCCACAGAACCTAAAAGCATTCTAGCAGAACCAGCACTAGTTGTTGTTGTGTTCACCACCTAATGCTCAACAAGGCTCTCACTCAAACCACACTCCATTGACCAATATGCTAACTCTTTGTAACCTTTTCCAATAACATTGACAATCTTAAAGCTTGGTGGTCCCAATAACATTCTGCCTTTGAACCTTATCTTCCCACTAAGGCCCTCTTGATCACTATGCAATATATTTTCTGATAAGGAAAAGTTTCCTTGTGAAATCTCCAAGGCTTTGGCAATAGTCCAAACAGCATCATAAGCCCTAAGAGCAAAGAAACTCGGTTGAGATCTTTCTTCTTCAGGGTATTCCAACACAAACTTTCTCCTAAACATGGACTTGAAACGTTTGAACGTTTGACTCCTTTCCATGAAGTTGGTTTTGCACCCTATGACGCCTTGCATGTTGAAAGTGGCAGAAGAATCAAGGGAATCAAGGTGGTTAGCTACATCATCTGCAATGATACACACCGACCCTTTTTCCATCATTCCCATTTCCTTTGCCTTCTCAAACAGCAAGGTGGCAAACTCCAAGGAAGATTGAATAAGCAAGAACACCCTATTGCTCCTGTTCTTGAGCCTTGTAAGCTCTTGTTCTATGGTCTGGATTGGGTTTGAAAGAATGGCCATTGAAGGAAAAGCTACATGGTGTTCGATTTCAGCATTGACTAGGCGTAGAGAGTAAGAGAGTGTTGTCAGAATCTCTGAATGAGAGGCAAAGAGGTTGTTGTGTTCGTAAATGGCTGTGACCTTTGGCCAATGGAATTGGTGTATGATGCATGCAATGCAGTGCATGTGAAGGGTCACATCATAACCCATTTGGATGAAGTGTGGCAATGGGATTGAAGCTATTTCTGGACTAGCTGTTGAGGTTAGAGATATGATGGGGACATCCTTTGAGTTTTCATCAATCGAGAGGAACAACGTTGCTGCATCGAGTTTTGTTCCTACCACAACTTGCACTTGTTTGCTGTTTGAAAGATCTACGTAGTTGCATGAAAAAATGAATCCTGAACAATAAGTTACTTGGAAAAAAATGGAATATTTCTTTCTCGTTCTATAAATTTTTTGATCATCCTTTTCATTTAAAAACTATATTTCATAATATCAATTATAAAATTTAAAAAAAAATGGTTGTGGAATTTTTTTTTCAACTGAAAGTTAAAAAATAGGATCATAACACAGTACACATATATATAGAAAATCATGGAAGTAGTAGTACAGGAAATATGAATTCCTCTTGTTCCATGATGTTTATCTAGTTGTTCTAATAATAACTCTTCTATTATTATTTTTAATTTAAAGGAAAATTGGTTACTTTTTAAAATCATGAAATTAAAAAAATAATAATCAATTTTTGAAATTACGTTTGCTATCTCACATTTTACTCGGTGACATTACTAAGACGTAATAGTTTATCATTATTAAGTTTATTTTTGAAAAAATAAATTGAACTCTTTGAAATACGCAACTTGCATGATAAATTTTTAAGTTTTATTTTTTAGATTAAAGTTGTCTCATATTTTTAAAGCAGTTCCTCATTTTTAGATTGAAAAATATCAATGAGACGGCATTTTTTAATACCACCTTGTTAATTAATAATATGCTCAATTATAACATCGATCTGATAAAATATTTGCAAGGTATACTAAATCGATCATTTGACAAGGAAATCACACTAATTTAGTATGAGAAACCTTGAAAGAAGATAAATTGTTGTCTTTTAGCTAATGAAGGATTCAGATTTTTCAAAAGTATGACTGATTTAATTTTCTTGCAAAAATGGTCTCTACTCCATGTATAGTGATTTTATGCTTACTTTGTGATAATAATTTTAATTATATATAGTTTAAGACAAGATTTTTTTTTTCTAATTTTTACACTCTAGTTACTTTAAAATTTGAAATGAATTTATTTTTGTATGATTTAAATTATATACTTTTATTTTCAGCGTTATTAACTTAGATTGTTGTGTTTGTTTTATGCCAATTCCATTTTTCAATACATGTTGAACTTGAATCCCACTTTTACAAATCATTAGAACCAATTTTTAATAATTGTTATTGAATTAAGTAGGAGTATTTGTTTTGAGCTTAAAGTAGATGATTTAGTTATGGAGGTTGAGTTTGAGAAGAGTTTGAAGTGAAGTAATTGAAAATTACCCGGGTTCCGATGAATGTTATAACTGTAGTTCAAGGCAAGCTCGTAGGAATTCTGTTGATTCACATCTTCAACTGCAACTTCCATTGCTGTCTTCTGTTCCTTCCCCACACGAGAATTCAACTCTATGGCTGCTCCAATGTTCACGACAACCTTCGACTTCAATATTGAGCTCTCATAATCATTTGCATTAGTAATAGCTTCTGACCACACCACCCAGAGAAACAGTAAAGGGAGTACCCACAATAACCCAAACGGAGACATAGAATTGTTCAAACTTGAGGGAAAGGTTGAACAATTATTGCTTTAGCTAGATATATAGAAACTATATATGACTGGAATTTGTATGCTTATAATGCAGTTAGTCCTGGTCTTGTGCTTTTGGATATTATCTGCTGAATAAAGAAATCATCTATTGCGTATGAGTGTAGTCACCATGGTAGACTTTTACTGGAAAAAGCATATAAATATATGGATTCCAAAACTTCAGCATTTTGTTTTTAACATTTGACTTCTGAATGACAGAAGAATTGTTCCTTAACCTTCGTTATCCACTCTGCTTCCTCATTGTTTCTTTCTTTGGCTGGAATATTCATAAACTAGAAGAGCATCGTCGTCATCCATATTCATTCCATTACAAGTAACTAATAGGGGTTTAATTATTAACAACTGTCTTAAAAATAGTAGTAAAAAAACATTTAGGAAGTTTTCAAATGATTTTAATCATTTTAAAATAAATAGTAAAGATTGCTTGAAATAAGAAAATTAGTTTTCTTTTTTAATTAATTAATGTTTTTTATCAAGGTGACAGTGCATGTAGAAGTGGCTTAAATCTCTTGAGCACTTAATCTTGGATTTGATATTGACATTAATGTTTATAATAATAATCTAATCTTTAATATTTCTTCATGAAGTAGTAATCATCAAAAGCCACACTTACGAGCATGATACTATGGATCCTCCAAAATGAAATGTAATTTGAACAAAGGGATAAAAAACAAAATCCTAAAAAAGATAAGTTACAAGGATTTACAGCAGGTAGACCAAAATACTAAGATGCCAGTTACAATAATACAACCAAAACACAAACCGAAAGCAAGCTTTTTGGTTGACTGCATTATTTTCAGTTCAATGAACACCCAGGAGGGTACTTCCTATTCTAAAACTGTAAACATACAAGAACAATAACTCGTTATTGAAGAAGAACCAAACGTGCTTTTATCCTTGAACGAATTTTCTGCAGAACTGTCTGTAATCGGTTATGCTGGCGATATTGTGAAAGACTCGGTAAGAAATCGTCACCTTTGGCGCCTTCACCATTGTCTGCAGTTTCACGTCTGGCAAGCAGCAAGGGAGCAACCTCGGGCAAGAAATCAATACCTGCCAGATGCTGAGCCCATTTGTAAGGACGTGAAGTTCTATCGCGATTGAACATTACAGCATCCCCAACATAGAGCTTAGCTGACTGCATCGCCATCCAAACAAAAACAAATGGCATATAAATGCAAAGGGGATAGAATAAATGAAAGTTGAAGATAGACAGATTAAGGACGCGTCAACATGTAAACAAGATGCCCAAACCTGGTGAGGAAGCTCGAGACCTGTGTCATCAGGGAATAAATTGCCTAAGATGTCATTTTCAGGACCATCATTAGATGCTTTGATCCCGACACATATAATATTCAACTGCATCAAGTACTCAAAATTTAGAGTAATGAGTTTTGCAGACTCTGAATAAGAGACCTCGTCATCACAGATATGGAGATTGACGGTAAGTGGGTGAACTTGAAATATTCCTGCCTGGTCAAGGCTCTCCTTGCCCTGAAACCTCCTTGGCCTTTTACTCAGTCTCTGACCATCTTCTACATCAGGTTCATCATTTTCCAATTTGGGACTCTCTACAGCAGTGGAAATGCCTGAGAGATAAAACCACACCAGAAAAATTAAGAAAAATGGAAAATATTAAAAGGTACATGAGTGAATACCATAATAATCAGAATGGTACTTTAAATCTAGCAATAAACTTCTTTCCCTTTACTCATTATCCATTGATCAGTGTTGAAACTATTTGATAAACTATTTTATACAGCAGCTAATATTCCAGATAATATATAGGAGTGATATTCAGGGTTTGGGGTTGAATCATCTGCAAGATACTGAAACGTTGAAATTTATAGTCTAGCAAAATAGTACTGGATAACTGATAACATAGATCCCAATCAATAAAATGCTAGAATTGATACATCAACTATCAATTACCAGTGTCCTTGTGAGCTTGAATGTGGGCAAAAGATTGAGCATCTTTGACACTTCCTACAATCTCCACATCAATAGATTCTCCAAACGCCTCCTTTTGAGCCAACAGCTGTGAATAAATAACATAAAGAGGTGGTGGAAGCAGCTCTGCTGAATGATGCCGCTTTAGTTTCTTAGTATGCTGAACTCCTAGTTGATTTTGCACTGGCAAGGATGCTTTCTTAAGAGACTTGAGATGTGAAGGGAGGCTAGACAAGAACTTCTTTCGGTTTGCAATTGTCTCCAGAAGGGCTTTCTTTTTCTGCTCCAGTTTGTCATGAAGCTTGCAGAGCTCTTTGCGCTGATTCAACATTGCAAATATAAGTATAAGCACATTTGTATCACCATTAACAAGAAAAAACACAAAAAATCCAAATTACCACAACAAGCTTTAAATATAAATTAATGGAACAATGAACTTCCCAGCTTGAAGTTTAACATTGTAGGTATAGATGCTCATTAAATGACCAATCTAAATGTCAACACTCATTTAGTAGGAAAATTCATACAGAACTTCCTCTCAAACCGTTCATCCACAAAGTATCAAGTCAAGTATCTTTAATCTATTACATATTTATATTTATACATAACCGTATACTTCTCTCAAATACAGAGACAGGTTGACACAGGGCGCCACCATCTATTTACCCTGCGATCCTTCTTTTAAAGAACATGCTAGTTTATCAATACAAAACTTGTGCCGGAAGCAAAACCATCCATGGCCACAATAGTACAATTCAACATTTACCAACATCTGGAAATTAAATAGTTCCATCCTTTTGGTTCCTTTATTGGACAAAAAAAAAAAAACTAGAAACTTCAAACCTTCCTCAATCCTGCGGCTTTAACAATTAGAAACTAAGTCTGATTATTTCAAACCTTACTAACTCCTAAGGCTTTAACAACTCCTAACTAAGTCTGATTCAATAAAAGAAAAATAGGCAAATGCAACTCACCTGAAATAACTCAAAATTGAGTCTCTTCAGCACGAGATTATGTTCACTGTGACTGCACAAAACGGAGTCCTTCATATCCTGCGGCGCGTCACGAAAAAACTCGCCCTCCGACACCACCTCAATATCAGGATACTTGGACTTGAAATCGTTACACGCCTTTATCGCCTTCACGTAGTGACTCTTCTCGTACATCAGGTTCTGAAGCTGCTGCGTGGTGAGTTCCAGAGGCGCCTTCGCACTCTCAGTTTCCGTTCTCGCACGCTCCTCCGCCAGCAAGATCGAGCGATTGACCTGAAAAAACGAAACGCACGTTAGTTCCGCTACGACGTCGCATTGCGAAGATAAAACCCTAGCGCGTTAGGGACCTGGCGAAGAGTGACGAAATGGAGGAACGTTTGCGTGAGGAGCTCTCTGAGTCGGAGAGTGAGTTGCGGTTTGGGTTTGTCCTGGTTCTTCAGAGCGAGAATCTCGGCCACGATGTTCTCTATTGAAGCTTTCGTGTTACGCAACAATTCGTGCGGATATTCCTCGTTCGAATCGCGTTGCCGTGAGGAATGCGGAAACATTAGCTCGTCCCCACCGCCGTCGCTGTTTGAAACCGGAACGACCACCACCTCCTCCGTCGTTTCGCCGTCTTCCATTGTTACTCTCTGCGCCAGTAACTGTTTCACCGTAGTGAGTGTGCTCAGGGGTCTCCCTAGCGAAACTGTGAGTGATTTAACGAACTCTTACAGGTAAATTAAAATTTTTTTACGCTAAATTATAAGTTGTATTTTTAATACATCTAGTATACTTTTTAAAGTTCAATTAGTGTTTTCTATGTTTTAAATCAAAATAATATTTTATGTCATGCCAGTTAAGTTTAAAATAAAATAAATACTAAGTCTAAAGTTATTTTTTCTCTTAAAATGGATTAGAGACCTTAATCCATTTCCTTAAGAGTGGACTAGAGACCGGTCCGTTAAAGATTAAGAGAAAAAATATTTTTTAAAATTATTTTAAAGGACAAATTTGATTAAAAAGTATTATACGGAGGCTAGGTTATTCCTCTAATCAATAATTTTGAAATTGGTTTGAATTTAAGGAAAACTAATTTTTAGAAATTCTCAATAAAACTTTAGATTACAAGATCATTATAAAACTTTAGATTATAAGATCATTATGTGAGAATGATATTGTCATTGTAATTCATTGAAATGAGAATACAATAATTAATTACCTCCGAAATATTATTTATTTTTAAGTTTAAAACTCTTTTATAGTTTTGTCTTTAAAAAACATCTCAAATGATCCTATTTCATGTTTATAATACTTAGATCCTATGTTAAATACTTGATGTTGCTAATCTATTTATATATTTTCTAAATCTCAACCTTAATCATGTTCTTCCTATTCTTAAAAAAACTCTTCAATATAATAAATTTTTTGAGACATTTTATTCTTTAATTGAATCTCATATTATTTTTAAATGATGAAATGTACTTCTCTAAGATTTTGGGACAAAGTCACTAATCTAACATTATCATTACTATTATCATAGAAAATCAAAGAGTGTTTACCATCATATTTCTTGAAAAATTCAGAGATTTTATTCGTTAGTATTTTATTTCTTTATATGAAGGTTGTCTTGCCAGATCTTTTATTTGAGATGGATTTCAAAGTTATTGCAAGTTTTGATTAATTTTTAAATGGTTATTATTGTGTGAGATTTTACTATATAGAGATAATAGATTTTGATTAATTAATGTCTATGTTGAGTTTGTTATTGGAAGATTTTTTTAATGTAATAATATATATATATAGAGAGAGATGTAATGTTTGAAATTGGATTATTATTATCATTGAAATAGTTAGATAGTTAAAATGATAATATCTTTTGAATGGTGACAAAATCAGATTTTTATTAGTGGCGTTAGACGTATTTTGTGATGATTGCTCTTAAGTGTGGCCATGTCAGATGTCATTATCATGGATCGGACGCGAGTTATAATACTATTATAAAATTTTGTATGTTTTATTTTAGTGATTTTATAATTATTTATTTACAATTATGAAAATTTGTATGTTTTATTTTAGTGATTTTATAATTATTCTTTTGCAATTATAAGATGTATGAGCTGTGTTGAATTTTGAGATGCTAAAAGAATGTTATATTTAATTGAATGATAATTTTTGGTGAATTATATTGAATGTTTATGAGAATGTTAAGATATATTAAATGATGGTGAGTTTGAAAAAAAAATATCCATATTGACATTGAATAATATATATTATAAAGTTGTATTATGTAGCATATGATCAATATATAGTATTTTTAGAAAATAAAATATTCGTGTTCAAATTGTTTAGAATGTGTATTGTTTAAAATGTGTATTGTCTAAGGATTTGATATCCTAACTTTGTATATTAGAATCACATAGATAAAAATTACAAAATGATGATAAGAGTTAAAAAAAGTTCAAACTGAAAAATGCAGTTTAAAATATAATTTGTAAAAAAAAAAAATCATATAAATTGACCTTATAAGATAAAATAAATGGTTCATTATATAAACTGTATATTCATATATAGAAGTTATATGATAAATACAAACCTTTTAAGTCTAATATAATATAGCAATCTTATGAAAATTTAAATCATACGTTGATATGAATTATATAGATGTTTAATATATTATATATTATTTTAAATGTAAAACCAGAAATACAATAAAGATTAGATTGTTTTGATTCATTATTTTTAGAAAATATTAAATTGTTAGCTCACTTTTTTTATAGTTGTATTTTGTATTTTAAATATATAATAATCGTGTACCAGAAAAGAAAATATAAGACGGTGCAAATGTAGTTCTTAAAGATACTCACGAATGAGTAGAATTTTAGTTTTAACATATTCTGAAGGATAATTGTAAAATTGTAAAAAAAATTTAATTCTTGACGAGAAGGATATGTTTTTGAAGTACCAATATATTTATATATATGTAATTATAAATTAATCTTTCAGAATTTTATTGTTTATATTTATTGGAGGTAGTATTTTAGGTATTAGAAATTGGAGTTTTACAACTCACATTATTTTTTTTTAAACCGACTTTTGATTTAATATAGAAATTTTGGTCTATTTATGTAACATCCCAAAAATGTATATTGTTTAACATTCAGTGAATCTAACAAAAAGAATTAAATTTTCAAAATAAAGTCTACACTATTTCACATACTCCTGCATCTGTATTTATATCTGCTCATGTACATAGTACAATCATCGCAGTTTACAAAACAACAAGAAAAGCAATGGTAAGCTAGTGAAAATAAAATTTTATAATATAATCAATACACCCAAAAAGAGCAAACCATATTAGTTATTCACAAGAATTTCTTAAAAGATTAACATATAAGTTTCAATACTAAATATATATAAATAGAACAGAATATCTCAATCATAAGAATTTTTTTAAAGTCTAGTATCTCAAGTTTCAATACAAGTTTTCTGTTTTCATTTCAAGTACTCATGTCAAACGTCATACATAAAGATCTCACATGAACCACATCAATACATATCGACCACACATAGACCATATCACACATATAGGCCACACATTGACCTATCGTCTTCCTGAAAACCCATTAAGTATGCCCCTATCAGAGACTAACATCTAATCCAATACCCAAGACTTAGATTCATCAATTCTAAGAGAAAGGATCAATCCAATACCCAAGACTTAGATTCAGCAATTCTAAGAGAAAGGATCAATCCAATTCCCAAGACTTAGATTACCAGCGAATCTAAGAGAAAGGACTAATCCAATACCCAAGACTTAGACTGCTATTCGAATCTAAGAGAAAAGACTAATCCAATACCCAAGACTTAGACTGCCATTCGAATCTAAGAGAAAGGATCAGAGTAAGTTCAAACATCCAATACCGAGTATCACCAGCGGTCCCGGTGTGTATGAACTTCCTCACAGCTTCTCACCACCTGATATCTTAGTCTATGTGACTTAGATCATCAGTGAAGCTTGAGGATCTCTGTTAAACATAGGCGTGCTATACTTAATATACACATACAAGCACAACTCATACATTATCCCAAATGTATGACATCAACATCATTATTCAATCATTAACATCAATACACAAATAATAGTCTGCTAGAATCCTTCCGCAACCATAACAACACTTAATGATTAAATCATCAAATATCATTCCAAAAATATCTTTAACATTATAACAAGATATATCTAGTAGATTCATCAAACTCACTTTCCAAATCAAAACAATTCGCGTTCATTCAAAAACGATTTCCCAATCAATCATGCATAAAGACATATTTTATTCAATGACTGCTCTCAAACTATTAAAACATATCAAAGTTTTATCACAAGTCACATTCAATCCATCAAACAACAAACAAAAATTCTTGCATACTATTTTCTAACATCATTACTCAAATAAGGTCTATCAATCACACAAAAATCAAGATAATCAAACTTATTCAGTGCTCAAGGACCAGTCAGACCTGCAAGAAAGACTTGAGCACTGATAATCACATATTCAAGTTTTTATCTTTGAGTTTAATTTAAAAGTAACTAAATAGTTTAAAAATAAGTTACTAGCTTCCCTTACCTGGTGACAATTTCCGAAAACAATTCCTCCAAACTAGCTAGTGGCACTAACCCAATCTTTAGGGATCTAGAACAAGTCATCAGAACAAAACCAAATTTCAGTATAATCTTAATTAAGTTGAGAGAAATATTTTTCTCAATTGTCCCTACTAAGATTGATTGATGACAAAAACCTAAGGAAAAACAGAGATTAAGGGATCTTTAAAGCAAATATGAACTTACTCTGTCTGAGATTCTGATCGGTTAGAAATGATTCATAACTCTTCAAGTACTACAGGGTGTGATCAAATTCTAAAACAGATGATATATGGAGAGAGAAAAGTTAGAAAGAAATGAGAGCTTGGGAGAGGGAGAGAGAGAAAAGACAGAGAGAATGAAGGTGTGCAGGGCCGTCACAATTTATTCGTCGGGTTAATGTAGACAACAGTTTTTTCAGCTCTACTCACTAACTTTTAACCCATTGTATATTGTTTTCCTAACTAATTCAATACTATGTATTTTCTTCATAAATTCCATAAGATTATTAGTAAAATAATTAACATATATATAATGATTTCAAGCATATATAACTATTATTTAAATTGTTAATTATATATTTTATATTATTAAATAAAATAGTTGATTTCAATATTTTAAAACTTAATTTTAATAAGTGAATTTAAATGTTCAAATCATAAATATTAAGCCAACTGTAACTATTTTTTATTAATACAGTTATGTATTTTATTAATTAGTAAGTATAAAATATTTTATGACATTAGAAATATTATAAAAGAGCATTATTTATAACAAATTTAACTATTATCATAATATTTATTTTATAAAATGAAATAAATCTCGTATCATATCATATAAAATCAATATATACACATTACTTTAATTATTTAATTCACTTGATTATAATATAAACATGAAATAGGATTAATTACTATAACTAAACAAATTAGTTTTATTAATTAAAAACATTAAAATTTGATGTAATATTACCAGAATTATCACAACATCGTCAAACAAATACAATAAAAGATTATCTTATTAATTTTTTATAAATTAATTATTTTATGTAATATTATAAGAATTCTAAAACATTATTATATTTACAAAACAAACCGATGACACTACTATTATATATATTATATATAATCATAATTCACATGTTTTTTTTTAATTATTTAGAATAATATATAAACACATAATGATATGAAGTGTTATAATTACATGGAGTAATCTAAGAAAACTAAAATTTGATGTATTATAATAGGCAAGAAAAAACATGGTGATATACTGTGAAATATTCTCAATTGTTATCCACGTATATAAATTCTGTTCAAAGTATTAATTATATGTGGATAAATTCAATATTCTAATAAACCTAACAAGATTTATTTTATTTGAATATTCTATACATTAATTTTAGTCAATCACAAATATCATATTACATTATATAAATATTTATTTTCATGTTTTAAAGAACATTATCGCTAATATATATCATTGAGTATATTACCATAATTGCAAAAAAAAAAAAATTCACAAAATTAAATAAACATTGAATATTCTATAAAATAAAAAATTTCCAAAATTGATTTGATAATTATATATATTATTCATTATTATATTACATGACTATTTTTGGACAAATCAAAGTGCCAAAAATATTTTTAAAATTTTGTGAAGTATATAAAAGGGGTTACATAGTTTGCAAACTCAGCCACTGAAGAAGACAGTGTAACCGTTGTGACTGTTCTGTTCCTTTGAAGACAAAGCCATGATCATCACCGATTCCGATTACGAAGGTTCCGCCATTGAAGAGCTTGGTTCTCTCTTCAAGGTCACCCAAGTCTTCCTCTGGTTAGTTCTCACTCACTCACTTACTCTTATTTTCTCTCTCTTTCTTTTGCTTTGCAATCTTAAAACTAGGTTTTACTTTCTTACTCCTTTTTGCTTTTGTAGGGACTATGGTATTCAGGTTTCTTCCTCGGTTGAACAATCGGTAAGGTTATTTTTCCTCTCTTTCTATGTTCATTTTTTTTTTTTTTTTTTTTTTTTTTTTAAACTTTTTTTTTTTTTTTTTTTTTTTTTGCTTTTTACTGAAACGTTTATCTGTTTTGGAATTCTGATGCGTGTTAGAAATTGGCTGACAATCACGGTTCTGACCCCGTTCCTGGCAAGTTCTTCTCACCCTTGGTGTGGTGTTTTTGTGCCTGGTGGGTTTTATTTATTAATTGTTTTTTGAAGGAAAAATTGTTTTTTTTTTTTTTTTTTTTTTTGTGTGTGTTTTCTGCAGAAGAATCTACTGGCCTTATTACACCCGAGGATGTGGAGCTTAACACACAGCTGAATGAATTGGGGCTTCCTCTTTCCTTTCAGACAAACAAGGAGGTATGCATACAGATACATTATTTTGCTGAATGCTTTAGTAGCTTTTGGATTCTCTCTCAAGTGAGGAGAATACTTGGGGTATAGTTGGAACTGTTGTTTGGACAATCAATGGCTGATATCATGTTTGGGAAAGATTATTTTTTGGCAGATTTTAACTGTTTTTGATTTCAACTGTATATTTGAGACAATGGCTGAAATCTGTTAGAAGTTCTTTTTTTCCCCTGAAAATCAGTAGCTTTTATATATATGAAGTTTTGTAGCTTGTGATTGTTACACAATAGTTTTCTTTCCCTTTTACATTTTGGAGCAAGTGACATTAGTATTATTTAGGGATGAAGGAAACCCCCCAGGCAGGACAAAAATTAGTCTTTTTTTTTTCCTTTCAGCTTATACATACTCTTCATATGTAAAAAAAACCGATATTTTTTCTCATCCAAACAAAATTATTGATCTTAAAACCACTTTTGTGAGTATCTTGAAGTTTTCCTTGGCCCTGGGCTGACACACATCCTCTTTCCATTTTTTTTTTTGTAACAAAAAATCTACTGTATTAATTTTCTAATCAATTATTGTAAGTATATAATTTTTTTTCTTTGAAAGTGTACCTCTCACTTCACAGTAGTGAAAATCCAGTTTTCAAGCTCTTGACTCCCCCAATAAAAAATTATTTCAGTTTGGGCTCTGTTTTCGATTAGAAGTAAGCCTGTTTGTCTTGGTTCAAGCTTGACTGATTCTGAAATCTAAGCTCACTAGTTTTCAAGTTTGATAATGAGCTTAGTTAACCAAACCCTTTAGGGTCCACAAATCAGGCTACGAGGCAGGCTTGAACTGTTGCACAATAAATTTCACCTTTTCTCTATTATTTTTAATTTTAATATGAGTTTAGTGATGCACAATAAAAAGAAATACTTACTAAGTGTTAGCTTGTGAACCTAACTTATTAACGTGGTAGTGAAAGAGATTTGGCTAGTTCACAGATTGTCAGCCCTAGTTCGGATTAAGAAATAGTGAAGTCCAGATTGAATTACAAAAGAAAATAGCATTTTAAAGCTATATAGTTGATACCTGTCTTTGTAATAATTTCGATAATAGTTGTTGACACAGTGGTGGTCTGAACAGGTTCTGTTAAGGACATGATTTTAGTTTTCTTATATCAAATTTTGTCTATCATTCATGTTCTGTGCTGTATAATTACATTATTACTTTGTAGATTGCTATTGATAATATTTTGGGTCTATCTTGTTCTAGAAAAAAGGACCATTAAAAGGCAAAAAAAAGGGTAAATGTTTGAAGCATCCGGATACTTGTCACAACCCTGCAGATGAAACTCTAGACGAAGTGAGTGTGGAGGAGAATGTATCTCCTGCAAAATTTCATGACAAAACTAGTAGTCCTTTATCTTGTATATCAATGCTGGGCCAAAGTGAATCTGCTTACTGTGATGGTGCAATGGATATTGATATGACGCAGTATGCCTCTTGTGATGTGGATAATTCAGCCGGCTCTGCTGGGTTTGCTAGTGGTGCTTCCAGGGAGATAAATGATGATAATACAAATCAGGTAGCAGCTAATGATGCTCAGGATGGTGACTTTTTAGTCAGTAATGATTATGTTGATTTGAAAAATGCACCTTTTTCAGATTCTGCTGCCTCTGCTGGAAGCCATTTGACAGGTGCTGGTGTCAATTATTGTGGGGCAGAATATGATGAGTGTTTGATGGACAGTGAATGTTTAAAGGTTTCACCGACTGTTGGAAAAGGTACAGATTGTGAGATTATTTACATTGATGATGATGATGCCACTTGTCGTCCACATGTTATTGAATCAGAGTTGCTTCCTGTGAGCTCAGAAGGGATTGGATGTGACAGAAATGATGTTTCGACTAATTATGCCGTACTTGGAGACTGGATGGCCTTCTGGGATACTTATTATAAGAGAACGTACTTCTACAATATTAGCACACACACTTCTACGTGGGAAACACCCCCAGGGATGGAACATATGGTAATTGGTGGCTGTGCTGAATCAGATGACAGTGAAACTCTCAAGTCTTCAGAGGGGTGTGGAATACAAAATATCACTAAACCACCTGAGGAAACCTTGACTGAAGAGAACGTTGAAGGAAAGCAACATGAAGAGTGTCAGGTTGAGATTGGAGTTGCTGTTGACAATTTGGTCTCTGATATCACTACAAATAGTGAAAACCAATCTCTTGATCATTCAGATGAGTGTCTTGCGAGATGTAGTTGCAATTGTGGAATTTCATGCTGCTCAGTATCAAATACCCCAGATCAAATTATTTGGTAATGTTTGTTCTAGTTCTAATTCAAACAAACGAAATAAAGCTTATAAACTATCATATAATCTTTTTGAAAATTATTATCTGTTTAAATTTATTCGCATTGCAAAGTTAGGTAATTGTTTGCACCTTGTGATGTGAATAATAATTTTAAACCTATTTATCTTATATTTTTTTGTCATCTAAATATGTCCAATAATTTTTTCCCAGAAAGATAATGTAATTGCAAAGTTGACGGCCTTTCACTTCTGAAAAAAACTAGGAGTGTTAGCTGTCCAAAAGTTTTAAGTTAGGTAAAAACGGTCAGGCTTAAATGAAGCAGGACAGGTCCACTCACAGCTTATATCTTCTTATTACATGATTAGGAATGGCGAGAATAAAAATACCAATCTCAAGCTTCTAAGTGGAGGCTTGTGATTGATTTATATCTCAGAAGAAATTTATGAGTCTGAATGTCTTAACTTGGCTTTCTGATTTTTTCTAGCAACCAATGTGCTTTGCAGCTCTAATGATAGATGCATTCAAGTAGCACCAGAGGTTAATCATACACCCTTGGAAAACATGGTAATTGACGTGTCTGGATTGGAATCTAAATCTGACTCTTTCACATTCAAACATGGGAAGAAAGTAAAAAGAAGACAAAGGCAAAGGAAATTATGTAATGAAGTTGAAGGTTTGTGCCAACACTTCATTTGTGGTAAATGCTTCCTTATTTGGCCTTTGCAAATGTGGTCGCCATTCTACTAAATCTCATAGCTAATTGGATCCGATGCTATGACAATACTTTCTACTAGGAGTAAAATATGTCAACACTTGATATATTCTTATGTGATAGCTTTGCTGTTCTGAATCAAAGACCTAGAATTTGGGATAGTGCTTGTATGATTTTGATTGGTAAAAACTGATTTCCCGTCATCATGGAATATATTAACGCCTCAGTATAGATTTTGCTGAGTAAAAGCAGTGTGTTGTTGAAAATTGATAGATCTTGCTGTTGTAGTAAACTGTTTTCTTTGCATTTTGCAGATCTACACTTTCAAGAAATGCCTGAAGAATATTCTGCTACAATTGCCAAATATTGGTGTCAGAGGTATACTTTGTTCTCTAGATTTGACGATGGTGTAAAGATGGATGAGGAAGGATGGTTTTCTGTCACTCCAGAGGCTATTGCTCAGCATCAAGCAATACGTTGTGCTAGTGACACGATAATTGACTGCTTCACTGGTGTTGGTGGAAATTCTATCCAATTTGCACGACAGTGAGTACTGAGTAGTAATTAATCACTTGTTGATATATTATATACTAATTTTAGTTTTTGGCTGCTCTGATGAACAATGTGTACTGGATAGATTGTTTCAACAACTCATTAAAAAGACCAGTATTTTTCCAAGGAAAGAAAATAAATTTACATTTATTATGATTAATCTACTCTTTTAGCAACTTGAATTTCATTAATATAACTTAGAACAAGAGAAACATCATATGCCCTTGTGTTGTTATTATCTCATTTATGCACACTGCCTCCTTGTGTTCTAAGCTACTTTGGATTTTGTGTGATGTATGTGGTAGCCTACCTTTGAGTGTCTTCATGTTCAAAAGGGTTAATTTATGGATGCAATATCACACTTCATTTCTGATACAAAATAATACATTTTTTTTTTCACTAAATGGTTTGTCCTGATTGGACTGTCCACCTAGTGAATCCTATATTTAACTCTTAGAACAATATGTTGACCTCATGCAATGTATATTTGCATGATTATAAGTGTTTTTCGAGTCAGCGAAGGCATTCACTTAACAAGTATTAGCTGATTAACATATGTTCTTAGTCTTATCTCTTTAGTTTATTTTATGCTTATAGTCTAGTAACTACCAACGAGACACTGCTAATATTCATTTCATTTTGACTGTTAATTACAACTGGATAAAGACTTAATGATGCTTACCATTTTGTCCAATCAAGTTATTCTGGCCAGATTGCTAGTGTTATTCCACGATGAAACAATGATTTTGTTTAAGCTTCCACTGTTTAGTCGTAATGTTGCAATTGTGGTCAAATGGTTATGACTTTGATAAAACTATTCTTTAAAAATAAGTTTTGATCTCTGTAATTGACAGTGGTTTAATATTACAGTTGTGGGCATGTAATTGGAATCGATATTGATCCGTTGAAGATTGACTATTCTAGGCATAATGCTGCTATTTATGGGGTGGTTAATCAAATTGACTTTATAGTTGGTGATTTCTTCCTCTTGGCACCAAAGTTAAAGGTACTGAAGTTTTCATATTACAGGCTTTGGGGGATGTCAAAGTCATTGTTCATATGTATTGAAGTGTAGGTTATAAATACATTGAAGGCAAGCTAGAGTAAAACTTTTATTTTTATACTAATCTTACCTGTTTAATTGTGATCTATAACCTACACTTCCAATGTACTTTACCAATACATGGTGATACTTGTGCTTTGCCCTCTTGCTTATTGAACATATTTATCATAATCTGTACCCTGATGGCTGCTTTGATCTCCTGTGTTTTCTCTCCTGATCTGAACTTGAGGTCCATATAATAGGTGTGTAAGAGTGGAAACCATTGTCTAGTCGAAGCCATATGAGTCTCTGTAATCTATAGCTTTTATAAATAGTCCAGAAAGCCTCAAAACAAAATTATCATATTAAGTATCTTGTATTTGGTGTTTTAAGGTTTGTCGGGTATGTTATACTTGTTAATTTGCTGCTCAAAGATGTTAAAATTCCTTGAAAAATCAGATTATCACTGTAATTTTTATGCAAGGTATAATATATCGAAGCATTAACACCTGGGTGTGAATCTTTGTAAGAAGCGATAGTCGGAACACGCATGGGAAGTTGGGCACAGTTCTTTCTTGGCCTACCAAAACGAGTGTGGATAAGAAGAAAGTTTTGCTTCTAAATTTTCTAATTTTGTTCTTTTTTGGTGCTTTGTTCCTTTTTACTTGCATATTTCCTTCGTTTATCCTCTTGGATTTGGTATGGGGTTGCCCTTACATTTTGATATGAAATTGGATGACAAAAGAAGTAAATTTGACCCTAGATTATGAATACCGTAATGTGATTGGAAGAGGCCAACAGTTGTTAATTGTGTAGTCGTTATTGTCAACTTTCAGAAGTAATATTGTAATAAAGAGAGCACTTCTTATGCTGGGAGTTGATGATATTCAATAATTGAACAATTACATTAAAACAGAAAAGAGTGATGGATTTGCATTTAATCTACGTTTATAATCTTGAGCTGGCATGTGATTGCTGTTATGTATATATATGTACCCGCCTCTTTGATATGGGAGCCAAGATCTCCAAGATTAAATCCTCTACTTCTTCCACTCTTCTAATTAAATTAAAAATTTATGCACAAGGTTTGCGTAGGCCTGTGTATTAACTTTTTTTGAAAGCAGCATGTTGTAGATATTAACCAAAAATCATTTTTGGGCTTATAACAACTTGTACTTTGGGGTAGTTTGACAAATTGACAGAATATTGTCTTGCAGGCTGATACCGTTTTCTTATCTCCACCATGGGGGGGACCTGATTATGTCAGGGCTACGACTTATGACATGAAGACAATGCTTAGACCACATGATGGGTGGGTGCATGCTTCCTCTCTGTTGTAGTTTTTAAATTTTATTTCCCAGTTAGATTTCTGTTTTGTTGGTGCAAAGATACGTGGCATTTTACACTCCCATTTTAACTCAAATCTGCTCCTGCGTAGGCATACACTTTTTAGTGCTGCAAAGGAGATTGCTTCCAGAATTGTTATGTTCCTTCCAAGAAATATCAATTTCAACCAATTGGCAGAATTATCTCTGTCGTCCTGTCCACCATGGTCACTAGAGGTAATTTCAACTTCTTATATGTTTGATGTGCTTTATTTTGAAGTGAAGTATATGAAGAACCCCTACCTCTTAAGGAAAAAGAAAAAAGAGCGAGGGGCAGAGTGTGGGACAATGTCTTACTGGGGCTGAGAATATTTTATTTTTGAAAGTTTTGATGGGTGTCTGTATCTGGTCGGTAAACTACTGAAACGAAGTTATGCTTTATATGACTAAGTTATTGTATTCCTTACAGGTTTAAGTGGTGTGACATGATACACAAGAATAAGTGTTGTCGAATCATTATATAGGTGTACAATGTAGTTACTCTTTGACTGTCTTCCGTTAACTAGTGTTTTACGATGTCCAATTTCCCTAGTGTACTTGTTAGAGGCTGGTTTGAGGACCACCTTTGTATGTTAACAATGACACATGAAAATATGCTGACGAGAAAAAGAAAGAAGCCACATTCTAATTGATGACGAATGCTGCATTATCTTCATTGTTCTTATGTGAAACATAATATAACCAATAAGGGGTTTATATAATTGTATTCTTTGGTGATTAACCCATTCTTCTATGGTGGTTCTAGGTGGAGAAAGTTTATTTAAATAACAAATTGAAGGCGATCACAGCTTATTTCAGTGATACAGCAGTTGGAGGGTGCTAAGTTAAACGCACTAACTTCTGCTGCAAATTAAATTAAGGGTAATCATCCCTGCGAGGAGAGAAAAAATTGACAAAGGGAAAAGGCAATGCGGTGGTTTTGAAGTTACGCTCCTGATACTAATACTTTTCCGAGGCATTTTTGGCTTAATCTTCAATGTATCACAATAACTCTTGTTTCAGTTACATTGTAAAAGCTGTACATACTGTATTTACCCCCTCCCCACAAATGAACGTGTACATATACAGATAAAATTATCTGGTAAAGGTTTCAAAGAAGGATTGCTTTGGAGATGTTCGTTATCCATCTCATTGGTAAATTTTTTTATAAGGAGAAAGAATAAAATAAATTTGTTAGTTTAAAATTAAATTACGTACAAGGTAAGATTTATAATTTACAAAAACTAATGTGAAATAACTTTTTATTCTATTTTGTCGTTTAGAAAGTATTTATGATAAAATTTATTCATGCTAGTTGTAATCAGATCTTGTAAGTTTTGGAGTCATTTAAATAATGAGTCGTTTTAACCTGGTCAGAATGTTGCTTTTGAAAACGTATTTTAGTACTTGTATTAATGGGTATTAATTTGTATGTGATATTATATTTATATTAATGTTATGTGTAGTGGAAGCAGACCCATGCCATCCCTTACTCCATCTCTAATTATTTAATCTAAGTTTTGAACTTCAGTTCAATAATTTAATATTGAGATGAATATATAACATATGATGTATGTAAATTGGATTGATGTGGTTTGTTGTATATATTAATGTTTTGATGGGGTTGATTTTTAGGTTAAACATTTGTTAGGTGTGCAAAATGGCCTCGTTTTTAAAGCCATTCGCTCCATGAGTGTTTTTTGACTGGAGGATCATCAACCCAGAGCACAGAATGAGGATAATTTTCCATGTTATGAATCTTTTGCTATTTATGTTTTCCCCATTTCAATACCTTTTACCCATAATTAGTTATCTATTTAGGCTTATTTTTGTCACAATAGTTGGTAGATAGCTTCTCTCATTTTGCATGGTAGATTCAATCATTTAGTGATCAGTGGGTAAAATAAATGACCATCCTATGGTAGGTAACTAATACCTCTCTACTCTTAATGAGGAACACCACCTTCCAGATACAAACTTAGTACATAGCAATTCTTTTTTTAATTCTTGAACTATAAACCTTAAAACATTAATTAGCATTGTACTCAACGTGTAAAATTAGTGTGCCAGAGTAGCATTTGCAGTTTTAGCTTTGGATCCCTTTTAGATGGAATCAAAATCGCTAATAAGTAACCTATTGGATTCACGTTACTAGTCCTGCAAGTTGGATTTAACGTATTATGAACTGGATTTCTCTATTCAGCAAATAATTAATTAAGCCATGTTCTTGTACAGTAAAGATGTGTACTAAAATTTTCTAGTTATCACCAAATGGATGCTTAAGTTGCACCCATAACAAATATTATAAAATGCTCTTTGGTTTATAACTATTTTTCACAGTTTAATACTATTGATAAAATCGACCATCTATTGTGACTGACTTTGTAACATTGGATTATAATCACAAAATTTATAATTTTAAGATCTTAATTGCTTAAAAAAAATGTCAGTGTCACATGGGCGACTCTTTCTGCATAAAATTAGGAAGCAAATTCTTTTATTTTAAGAAAAAGTAACGAGGAAAACTAATTGTAAGTGTTGAAATTTTGTCGGGGACCGAAAGATATGGTCGGCACTTGTTTACTACACTGTTGTTTTCAATGGAGACACCAACTCAACACTAAACAGTTTTTCTTTTTTCCTTTCTTTTTCCTTTTCTTACTAATATGCCAAATTTACATTTTAGGGAGCACCAAATTATGCTCCCCACCCACCCTATTTTTTCACTCCCTCCATCATTATTGGCTCACATCACAATTTTTCTCATTTCCATTCTCTCTTTTCTATAGTTTTTAGTAAAATATTGAGTCACTTTATATACTTTTTGTGAATTTATTATGCAAATATTTGTTCACTACTATAAATAGTAGTTAGATATTTTGTGTTCTCATGTTATAGACATAATTCATCTAATAAAAATATTAATTCAAAAACTTGTCAAACCTTCGTAAAGTTGTGAGTGAAATTAATTTATGGTTAACTGAATCGAAAAAAAAAGGGACTGAATAAAAGTATACCATTCTATTCTAATTTTGACTCAATAATTTATTTATTTTAATTTAAAAGTAAATATTACAAAACTCAATTGTTTGAAACTATTTTAAATGAAAGAAGTAATTTCTGCCTTGTTATCAATTTATTACTGATTCAAAACATGTACAAGCTAAGACTTGGGAATATAAAGATGAAAATTAATTAATAAATTAATACTAAAATAAACGTCCACCTGTTTCATATTATAAATAAATTTAATAAAAAGTATGGAAGACCGTGATTTTTTTTTTAAATAATAAGACTTAGGATGAGGGAATATTAAAATTATAAAGAATATTAAAACTTAAATCCTTATCGTATATTTCTTAGGTTGGTCTTGTACAACAATCAACAATAAGGAAGACAATAATTTAACTTAATAAAAATTTGTTAAAGCTAATTATAATGAGGCACCGAAAAACATTTTAAATAATAATTTTAAGAATAATTTGGTCCCCTTCTAGCTAAACTTTAATTTGAAAACTGTTCAATAAAGCGATTACCCAAAAAGTAATGCCACTTTACTCAAACAGTGGCAATCATGTAGGACCTCCAAACCCTTAATAAGGGCAAACCGCACTTAGGTCTAATCATGGTTATCACACTTTTGGTCTTCTAATCATGGAACCGAAAAGTCAATAATACCCTTTACATCACACAAATATCCACCTCTTAGGTGGATGGAGTTTATAGTAATTTCCGAAGCAGTCAAACTCATGGTCAAGGCATTTAGCATGAAAAGATAAACCCCCACTAATAACAGATTTAGAAGGCGTGTGTGTCCAATCCAAGTGATTTGACAAAGACGCAGAAAGAAGTCACTGTCCTTAAGAAATGGTTGTGAATTAAATTACTGAGTTTCTCCGAGTCAAACGACAAGGACGTCTTCGTTTTCGTTCCCCCTAAATCACACTACCAAACAAAACCAACACTGAGTAATACCCGCCATATTTACTGCTCTCTGTGTGTGAGTGAGAGTGAGTGTCAGAGTGTGAGAGACTTTGTTTTCCTTATTCTCTCTTTTTTCTCTCTGCCAAATGCAAATGCCAATGCCAATGCCAATGCCAATGCCATTCCAATCACAATGAGAGAGTTAGGGTTTCAGGAACGACGCTCGTGGAGGCGCGCCGGTTCGCGGAGAGGCCGCGGCGGCGGCGACACCAGCCCCGACTCCGTCATCTTCACTCTCGAATCCAACCTCAGCCTCTTCTCCTCCGCCTCCGCCAGCGTCGATCGCTGTTCCTTCGCATCCGACGCGCACGACCATGACTCCTTGGCCTCCGAAATCTCCCTGGTAAACGCTTTGCTACGGAATAATGCTAATTGTAAATTGAAATTCGGAAATCTAAAATCGAGTTTCGTTGCAGCATTTGGCCGCGCAGGAGCACGACGGCGACTTCGCTCATAGCGAGAGCTGGAGCGGTCCAGATCCGGATCTGGATCTGAATAACCGACAGCAGCAGCGACGTGCCGATGCAGATTTGGATGCATTGCACAGAAAGCATCACCACAATCGTTTCTCCGGAAAAGGAGAGAAAGTGAAAGGTGTTAACGGTATTATTTTTGTTATTATTAATTTGTTATTTATATTATCATTATTATTGTTGTGTTATTATTATTATTATTATTACATTATTAACATGCATTTGCGCTTTGTGTGTTTGAAAATGAAAAGAGAGAAAGAAAATAAAGTGGACTAACTAAATCTGTTGTTTGTTGACGTGGATTCCGTATTGAAGTCCAAAAGGAAGAAGATAGTGACGGTGGTGACACTGAGGACGGAAATCAGCTCTTGGAATTTGATTCCGCGAGGAACTCTTTTTCTCTGGCTCTCAAAGGTACAGAACCTACTAGAAGTTCAATTTCCAATTCAGGCGTTTTGGATTGTTTTATTCTATTTTATTTTTTACTTTTATTTATTTAATATTTTTTGTGTTGCTTAAAGAGTGTCAGGATCGGAGGTCAAGATCTGAGGCGTTATTGAAGAAGCACGATCGGCGAAGGCCTGCTTCGTTAGATCTGAACAATGCCGTTGGCAATGGCAATGTTTCTTCGCCTCGTTTGGGATTAGGGGCCATGAAGAAGAGCACTGTTTGTTCTCGAAGGTCTGGCTCTGGCTCTGCCAATTTTCCGAGTCCTGGAACGCCTAATTATCTTCACGCTGGTGCTGCTATGCAAAAGGGTTGGTGTTCGGAGAGAGTTCCTTTGCATACGAGTGCTGCCCGCAAGCAGGTTGGTGCTGCTCTGTTGCCTTTCAACAACGGGCGGACTTTGCCGTCCAAATGGGATGACGCAGAAAGGTGGATTCTGAGTCCCGTTTCCGGCGACGGCACTGGGAGGGCCTCGCTTCCAGCGCCGCAGAGAAGGCCCAAGTCCAAGAGTGGGCCACTTGGGCCCCCTGGCGCTGCTGCAGTTGCTTACTATTCCCTGTATTCCCCCGCGGTGCATTTGTTTGACGGTGGGAATTCAGGGAGTTTCATGGCGGCTTCTCCGTTTTCTGCTGCTGTTAGTGTCTCTGCTGCTGGTGATGGGCTGATGGCCAGTTCCGGTGGCAGTTGTGGGGCGGCCCCCACCAGGACTGATCCTTGCATGGCACGCTCAGTTAGTGTCCATGGTTGCTCTCAGATGCAGAGTCAGTCATCATTGCCTGCCCAAGGTTGTTATACATATTATATCATACTATACTCTTTACAAGGTTTTAAATTGCACGATCCTTGTCAATGCAGGCAATTGTGGCTGAGGCAGCCATAATTGTGGTTGCATTGAGTCAGAGAACTTTGACATACTTAATCCTTCTTATTGTTTGAACCTTATCTCGCTTTGGGTTTGGTGAATTAAGATTTGTTGACTTAATTTGTCAATAAAATTGTGCTTGAGAAATATCATGGTCTGCTTGTGTTGAATACTACTAGATCCACTTGTTTCAAGGGCGACCCTAACCAATTTTAATTTCCTGATCTGTTGTTAATCCTCTATATTCTGGGAACACCTCGTACTTACTGTGATATTTTGTATAGATTGCTGTTGTTAGGTTGTTTGAATGGAACAGACTGTTTCTGTTGATAACACCAATGATGTGTGTCGATAGTTGACAGTTTTTTGCTGGATGATGACATGGTGGTCTTATGTAATCGTAAATGTACTTCTGTGCTTATGATTTGTCATTTTTTTTTTATGTTGGTTCTAACTTGCAGGGGAGAAGTTTGATGGTTTCAAAGATGCAGGCACCAATGTATCGCCTGCTATTTCTAGGAGGGACATGGCAACCCAGATGAGCCCGGAGGGTAGCTCATGCTCCTCTCCAAATTTGAGGCCTTCTTTCTCTGCCTCCACTCCACCTTCCCTTCCTCTCTCAGACTTCAAGAGTTTGCCTTTCTCTAAAATCGATGTCAGAGATGTACCAGTAGATGAACGTGTAACCATGACAAGGTGGTCCAAGAAACACAGGGCCCTATTCTCTGGAAGAGGCTCAGAAAATGTGGACAGCTGGAAAATTAGAGAGGCAAGCAGTCGATCTTCTTCTTGGGACATGACTGAAGGGTCAAAGACTGTGACCAAGTATGTATAACTTTGTATTGCATCAATATTATTAAATTTATCTGGTAACTAAAGAAAAATCAGTCTGGACAACTTAGAACTCAAACTAATGATCATATAATAATTTGATATTAAGTAAGCAGTGAGATTTTCCTTTTATACTCGTTCATTTTTCACTGTGCTTTTATCCAAATGTTACGTGTTACCTATAAATTATAGTTCATGATGGTATCACAGCAATTGGAGTTTGTGGAATTTGTGGTTATTGATTTGCTAAATTAGCTATCTTATCGGTATGGAAATTATGTTTTAAATGATTAGTGTTCAGGAGTTGTCAATAACCTCTTTTTGTTACCTTCTAAAGATTGACCATCGTTATCCAATTCAAACCAGAAAATATATAATGTGAAGTATTTGATATAACAATTTTATCCCTGGGAAAGCCCCGGTGTTTACTGTATAACAATTCTCCGTATAACAAATCCATCATCTTTTACATGTCCAGGGCCAAAAGGGAGGAAGCCAAAATCAATGCATGGGAGAACTTGCAAAAGGCAAAAGCTGAGGCTGCAATACGGAAACTAGAGGTCAACTCCTCATGTTTTATTTTCTTGGCAGAATTTTAACAGGAAACTCCTTATTCATCTATTATTACAAAAGTAAAATAGCCGCTTGAACTGATTTTATGTATTAATCATCAAGTTGTTAGGGCTCCTTCATTGTAAATATTTTTATAAAGGGAACAAACTTCCTAATTTCCTTTAATTTGTGGTATTTAATTGTTTTCTTCTTAAACTGGTTATCCTCTCTTAGCCGAATCTTCTTAATGACTTACACTTGCTACCATTAGGATAGTATAGTAGTTCTGATCAGTGATCTCAGACATCCCGTGTCTGAAAATGATGGACAAGTTTTTTATTATGTTGGCTGTCTGATCGGATAATGACGTCTTAAAGACAACTTCTTCATGCATGTTGTATCCTAAAGTAAGTCGTTTTAAAAGAAAAGCGAGAAGAGTTAAGAGAGGAAGAACATAATCCACTAGATCATGATCTCATTATGTTTGCTATTTCAGATGAAGTTGGAGAAGAAGCGAGCATCATCAATGGATAAGATTATGAACAAGCTGAGATTGGCTCAGAAAAAAGCCCAGGAAATGAGAAGTTCAGTTTCCACCGACCAGGATCATCAAGTTGCTAGAACTCCTCACAAGGCTTTATTATTTAGTAGAGCCACTCAGATGGGTTCTTTAAGTGGTTGTTTCACATGTCATGCCTTTTAAGCTTCTCCTGCATTCTTTTTCTGTTCGAATGAAGCTGGGTAATTTTTTCTATAACCTTGTAGTAGTTCAAAAGTCAAAATTAAGTCTTTGATTGATTTGGTAGTATTTTGGTTTAAGAAATCTTCAAAGCAACACATTTTTCAATACCAATTATCTGCATAATTTAATGTTAAAACTTGTACTTTTTTATAAATGTACCCGAGTTTTTTTACAAGTTGGAAGGTTTAATGTGTAAGTTAAGCCGGAGTCATTTTCCAGTAGTTGACAGATTTTAAAACAGATGTCTTCCTTTTGTTTCTTTCTTTTATGAGTAATGTTATATCCTTCTACTATTGTAAAAAGGTATTAAATGAAAAGTATGAAGATTAGCAGCAGGATGCATAGAACTAATCTTCTTTTGTATTTAAGTCACTGCTTCCCTAGAGTTTTGATAGGCAGGTTTATTGTCCCTAATCTACATACCGTGGAAATTTGTTCTAATTATATATCCTTGTTCGATGTATCTTGATAAAAGGTTGTTACTTGTCTTACCAGGTTTCAGAGTTCTGAAAGATTTAAATGTAACTCTTGTTATCGAGTGAAAGGTGGACAAAGAGAGAGCAGCTTACTATGTTGACGCTTAGTGTTGTTGCGGTTTTGCAATGCATGAAATAGCAGCACCTTCTAAAGATATCCGATTAAATCAAAATCCCCATGTACCCTCACCCCTGGGAATTTGAATTCAATTATAAATAATCTATGTATGTACCTAGGCCAAACTTTAGAATAATATTTTTTTTGTATTTTTTTCTCTCCTTGACAGTTTCTGTTCAAATGTAATCTCTTTTCTATCTGCTGATAGGTGAACGATAAGTTAACCTCAAATCTGTAATCTAGTTTTTTCCTTCACGACATGGTTCAGTTCGTTCATCGCTCCTTGTCCGATTTATGTTTGTTTCTTGTTTCCTATTTCGTGCTAATTTTGCCTCATCGATACAAACAGCCGAGTGAATTTGCTATTTTGCTAGTCTACTGTATTTCGACAAGCTGGATACTTTCTCAAAATATTTGAATTATTTATCTGATTACACCAGAATTAGTAAAACACATCTTTAAAGGAATTGTTCATTGACATTCCAATATTGTGTTTTTTATTTAGTTGCTGGCTACACAAGCTTTGATCTCAGTCAGCCTTGGAATCTTGCGAGTTTTGAAGTTCCAAAAATTCGGGTAAGGATCCCAATCTGGTAATATTGACATAATCTGGAGGAAGATGAGCAGGTATTCCTGGAATTATCAATCCAATGATCCTGAATGCCGTCATGAACCAATTCTGAATATAGCCTCTACCTTCTACGAAGGGGATAAGAAATCCTCTAATAAGCTCCCAAACTGCGTTTAAGATCTTGGGTATGACCCAGAACAAAGAAAAATAATTCTTGTTTGGCTCCTCCTCTAGAACCTGGATGGCAATGCATTAAAAAGAACAGTGAGAGTATATCAGCTTTAGTATAGTAAGACCAAATCGAAACTCATAAAATGACAGATCATAGACTTCACATTACACAAGCCATACCTGGCCTTTGTACAAGCTGTTGAAGTAGAGACAAGTACCAAAGTGTTTAAAGAAGAGGCTTTTGTCATCGTAAGGGATCCTAGGCACCACATCATTGCAGTAAACATACCTCAAATATTTCACATCATACTTTCTCAACCTGTCCTTCATGAACTCCCCAAACTGATTGTCCCCAACTCTTGGCTGCCCAAATGTATAAACCCCTTCTAACTTGTCCAACAGCCATGCCTCCTCATGTATTGTGAGTACAGCAGCAAACAGAATGGCCAAGGCTCCTCCCAAACTGTGCCCTGCCAATATGAACTTTGCATCCCTATTTGCCTCCAACATTGTTCGCAGCTTCTCTCTGATTGTATAGTAGGCGTAAGGATGCTGGGTCCTGCTTTGATCAATCTCTTTGGGCCATCCACCGTTCTTCTGAAGACCCAAAGCTTTCATGAAGCCACCATGTATCCTACCCACATTGGGCAACTCGTACCAAGAGATATCCACATCTGTTCTCCATTGGTCCGCATCAAATGGCTCTGTACCCCGGAATGCAACAATAATCAAGTTGGGTTCGGACTTGGTATCTTGCAGTATGATTGCTCGTGTGGACCACAGCTCTTGGTAATCTGCATGCCATCATTTGGGTTTTTGACCGTCAAAAATGGATTAATATCATTGAAAAAGGCTTCTTGTTAACCAACAGGATGTTTGTCTGACCCTCAGTAAAATCACCTCTAGTGGTGCATTCAAATAAGCATGAAGTACTTTTTTTATCATCAGTAGAATTGAATAAATGATAGAGTTTACAATAATTCACTTTCCCTACCCAACCAATTGGGCTAGATCTTTTGACTAGAGACTAAACTCTTGTCTCCATATTGAAGGGAATAGATAAAATGAAAATAAAAGCTTAATTGTATTTTAGTTTCCTGCACTTCAGAATAAATTTACTTCTGGCTTTAATGAAAAAACAAACATCTTAATTTTCCAAATTTTAAAAACCATGTTTTTTCATTAATTTGGAGAGTTTTTTAATTCAATTTTATAATATTGATAGAGTTATATATTAGATTTATCGTTATCGTTAGTCCATGTTGGACTTAAGTTTTCTCAATACATCCTTTGTCTAATACTATTGGGCTTCATACATATATAAGAGGAGATTTCTTTTTTACCTCCATGTAGTTTGTTATAAATGTAAAAATCCTCACTTTATTTATTTGGTTTAAAATTTATTTTGATTACTTAATCTGAAATTTTTTTATATTATACGATCTGGAAGCCAAAACTGTCTTTCTAATGTATAATTCATAAGTATTTTTTTTCATAAAATGGTTTTTAGATTATGTAATTTGGAAGGTACTTTTGACTTTCAAATTACATAACTGCGAAACTCATATTTGACTTTCCAATTACATAGTTTAAAAGTTATTTTTTCACAAAAGAGGTTCTGGATTGCATAATGGAGGAGTGTCTTTCAAATTGTATAATTTAACAGTGTTTTCTAAATTACACAATTCAAAATTAATTTTTTGCTAAAAAAAGCATTTTAAAATTTGGAATTCGAATCGCACAATACTCTAGAAGTTATTGTTGAGGATGAGAAAGACTTATATAAGAATGTAATGTGATATGTTGACATATTCTAAGTGAAGAAAGTATGAGAGGTATGTAATAGAACAAGACAAGGAATGATTAGCAACAATAACATAAAAGACACCAGAAGTAAGTACATTTTCATTTTTTACACATTCCATGGAGGTACATAAAGAAACCATTGCTAAAAGAAATACCTACATATATGTAAGTGACACCATTGCTAAAAGAAATACCTACATTTATGTAAGTGACATTCTTACAAAGTGTTGTATATTTAACTCAATTTTATAAAATTATATATATATATATATATATATATATATATATATATATTATTTTGATGTTATTTTTATTTGATGTGAGTATTTTGGTTTTTCTCTACACATTCTCTTTATATTTAGTATTCTCGGGCTTGACAGGTGTATAACATGATAAATATATTTTAATGAATAAACAATCGAATCTAACATTATCCCATAAAATCATTTAAGTGCTTACTCATGTATTATATTATAATATATCTAATCAATACAAACTTAAGTTTTTCAAAAAAAAAATATTATATTTATTTGTTCTATATTATATGTGGATAAACTTTTCTTCTAAAAAAGACAAAGTTAGGTGGGAAGCAAAATGTGACTTGTAAATGGAGGGAAGATTCCATGAAATTAGGTGTGGTTCAGAGTAAACTTTCTCCAGTTGTGTTTTCTTCTAATAAAATTAATATTACGTTCAAGTTTGATTAACTGTTAACGAATACGAACAAACTTTCATAATTTAAAGTTGAATTCATCAAATTCAAATTCCATGTTAAGAGTCAAATTTTAACTTTTATAGAAGAAGTAAAATGTTGTTCAAGTTGATGTAAATTTGAGCCAGTCAAATTTGAATTAAAGCTTAATCTTGACTTGAAATGATTCTTTTGCTTATGAGTTGTTTATTTTCTTAATTCTTAATTTCTTTTAAAAAAATCATTTTTATAACTTGTATATATTTAAAATGTACGCTTAGATATTAAATTTTGGTTTTTTTTAAAGACGACACTTAATCTTGTGATTTGTTAATGTAGACTCATTATTTTATTTTATTTTTGAAAGAATATGTTAGTATAGGTTACATATGAGTGGAATTTAAGATTTGTCATAATTATAGTTTGGTAACATACTCATTCTAAAAAGATAAGAGACTTTATGTAAATAAATCCTATAAACATTTTTTTATGTATAGTGACTTGTTTTTCAGAAGATATATATGTTAGCAAGCCAGATCTATGATTTTTATGATTTATCGTTGGTATAATTTTTGTTAATAAACTACTGGGGCTACATTAGCTAATATCCTTATTCTTCTATGTCATGATAATCTATTTAAAATATATGAATCTAAAATATTAAAATTAAATGGCATACACAAAATTATAATAAACAAAATTATGATTTTCAAATAAATAGAATCCTTAAGTTTATACGTAACACAAACCCGAAATATTTAACTATTCATGGTTTGTAAAATTTGTGTTTTATTAACTTTAATAGCTCAAGCTCATTTCTATAACTAAATAAGTGAATTTAAACAAATATGAACTATAAGTTATAACAATTTATGAATAATTAAACTAATGACTCCATTATTGTAACCTTAATTAGTATATGATATATATAATAGAGGAATCATGTCAATATTTTATGCATTAAATGTTCATATATCATTGATGCCAAGCACTTTGATATTGCTAGTTTAATTTTCTGATGAAGAAACCAGATTAGCAAAACATATACTTCTAGTAAAAGTAGTGAAAAGATGTTTTATCTATCTGCAAATTTTCGTATCTTCTAAGCAAAATTTACAAAAAAAAAGGATGCTTCTTAATTACGTACCGTTCCAGAAACTGTGTAACCCCATGAACTCCATCTGCAATCATATTACAACAGAAAAAAAAAAAAAAGGTAAACCCTACTTCACAATCACCAACTCTAAAAATCTAGTTGAAATATTTTTACTAGTTAAGCTAATTAAAGTATAAGCATTTTTCCTATAAGTGAAATTAGATTTAAGTTTTTGAGATGGGAAACACTACTAAAAGTTAATCAATAATTTATTTTTTTTGATAAAAATATTAATTAACCAGGAATGAATGAAGAACTTACATTCCAATGATTTCGCACTATGTTAGCAACAAATTGTTCATTCTCGTAGGATAATTTTGAAGCCATCATTGAGAGGAATCCTTTGTATTTGTCATCATTTTGTTTAATGTTTTTGTCTAAGTCAACTCGTGTGTCAACGTTGCCCACCACAGATAAGAACGATGCTGATGATGCCTCTGGTGTTTCCACCTTCCCTGCTTCACAAATCCTTAATTATAATCCTCACATGCAAACACTTATCATATAGCACTTTAAAAATAACCAATATATTCTCATACCATGATTCCAACTGTTATAAGCTTAATAAATAACCTATGAAACTGACCTTACAACTCATACAACATAGTTTAACCATATTGCTTCTCCCAATATACAAACAGTTCACAGATTGGAGAGATGGAAGAATCTTATTCAAATTTTTGTCAAAAACAATTTTTGATGTTCAGCTCGGAGAAAAAAGATTGAAACTCAAATTGGAGAAAACTGAAACAAAACACTGATTTTCTTTTCCATTTCTCTTTCACTTTCTCTCTAAAGCAAAAAGTATTGACACGTGTTTCATAACGTACTAGAGAATGACAAATTTTTAAGAATACCTGCACTTCAAATGAGCAATTAGTCTCATATAAAAATCAAACTTAATACAGACAAATTTCTTAAAATAGTCTATTTTTTTGTAAAAATGTCTAAAAATGAATAAGTTTTTTTTTTAATTATTAAAATGGATAAATCATATCAACAAGATACGGTTTCAATAGGTAGAAATCGTACACCGCAAACTTAATTAAAAGTGGTACCACAATTTGCATAACGATTTCAATTACAAAGTTAATTGAAATCATATCGAGATGATATTTTATATGTAGAATTTCTCTGTTTTCGTGTTTATTTAATTAAAATCGTATAAAGGTAGTATGATTTGTCTATTTTGAAAATTTGCCATTAATGGAGATATCTTGAAGTTTTATTGAAAAGCTTAATACCTGATGAAAATTAGTGATGAGAAAAGAAATGATGCCATGGATTATTATTGCTATGGATTTACCTCTTAGAAAGTTGAGGAAGAGTCCTATGAGACCTCCATTGCATGATAAACGATTGAGCCACAACTCCAACATGTCTCCAAGCTTCTTGAGGGAGTTTCTTGTGGCAAGAAGGAGAATCTGTAACACAACAGATGTGAAGAGGAGCCATCTTTGTCGAAAATCTCTTGCTTCAACTTCTTCTGTGCACTCTATGAATCTTCTATTGCTCAACTTAGAAGAGAACAAGAGGCTCCCAAGATCCACCACACTTGCCTCTTCTGGCTTCAACACCAGGTAATTGCAACCAAATACTTCTTTGGAATCCATTGCTTTAAGAAATGGCTTTCCCAACTCAAAAAAAAAAAAAAAAAAAAAAAAAAAAACACAAAAGTGATATTGTTTGGAAGGATTGTTGTGTATGTCAACGTCCAAGGCACAAACTTATAGCAAATGGATATCACATTTGTGTTATTATATACATTCACAATGTCTTGTTTTACATCTAATATATTATTAATTGCTAGATGTTACAGACAAAGAAAACTACATGTTTTTGTCTGAATGAGACTTAAGTATTCTAATATTTTAAGGGAACCCTAGATTTTGAGTCTTGTGTTTGAAAAAATATTTAAAAGAGAAACTTTTATTGAAGTAGTCAGTCACCTTATCTACCAAAAACTAGATATATAACTTTTCATAACAATAGCATGATAAAAAGTAAAAATAGACAGAAAAAATTATTTAATAGATGTGAAGAAAAACAAACTTTATATATGGTAATTGGTTAATGAATAATAAGGAGTTAGTTTCTGGTATTTAATTTTTAATTCATATGTTTTGAATTTTTCTAGTAGTTTCTTTCTTTGAGTGTAAGTTTTGTAAATGGAGAAGATGTGGACAAAAAATAGATTTTAATAAAGGTGATCAATCAAATTGTCTGACAAAAGCTAATTATTTATATCATGATTAAAAAATAAAAAAAATAGAAGTATTAAATATAGAGTTTAGTAAAAGAAACATGTAATTAATTAATTAAATAATGAGTTGATTTTTGGTATTTGACCCTTAAATGGGGTTTTCGTAGCAGTTTCTTTGAGTGGGTTTTTGCTGGTCAATTCCGTAATGAATGCTAATGAGAATACCCAGTTGGAATGGAATACACGTCATGTGCTTATAATATACTTTTACCAATTCCAAAAACATGGGTTTTCATCACTCTAAACTAGTTGCTAGGTTATTATGACACACCATGATTTAATCCATGGATAAGTTTTTTTCTCCAAAACTAAAACACCATAAAATAATGAAAATTATCTGTGCTATTCTTAAAATTCTTTTTGGTTCCAATAGAAAATATTATAATGGACTAAACAGGGATATAAACAGATTTTTAAATCTGAGAATGAGAATAAGATTATCTTATTCTAAATTATTAAAACACTTTTCGTTTATATAATTATAATTTTATTATTTTTATTTAGTGTTAAAAATGGATTTTTTTAATATTAAACTCTTAATAATATCATTTTTAAATTTATTTTTTTATAAAAAAATATTTAATAAATATTTTAGATGAATAATGAGTATACCCATTACTTAAAAAATTAAGATAAAACACAATTTTCATATCCATAAAAAAACTAAAATAGATATATAATTTTAATTGGAAAACATTCTATCCTTATATCTTAACTTCTATTATATAAACATTGTTGCGTGTCTCTAGGGTTCCTTAATTTTGTCTTTTTTATTCTTTTCCCAAAGCTTGCACACAATTCAGCCAGAGGTTGGAGGATTATATTTTAAGGTCTGATTTCTTTAACCAAATACTTTTTTTTGATAAAATTTCATGCTTGATTTATTTACTTAAACGAGTCTGATGTAGAAAAATTCTTTGTAAAGACTATTAAGAGAGAAAAATAAAATAAAATAAAGTTTTCTGTAAATTAAAATTAACTTATGAATAAGTTAAAAATAAAAATCTAGAGTACTTATATAAGAATTTCTATAAAATCAACTTATGAATAAACTAATTTTCCTTTTTAGAAAATTTAATTTAACATTTCTTCGTATTTCTTTCCTATAAGTCTTATAAAGAAACTCGTTCAAAAGTGACAGCTCAATATTGTCTAACCTAACTTATTTTTATTCCTGTAAATAACTATGATAATTTTTAAGAATCCATCATTGATCATTTATTTCTTAATTTCTATCTATATAACTCTGAATTAAAATAAAAAACTAAGAATCATTTTAAATTTAACTAAATATATATAAATCTGATACTTTTTATAATTTTTTTATAAAATATATGTCAATAGCTATACTGAAAATATAAAATATATTTATATATACATAATGATTTATTTCGTGACTTTATACTTAATTATTAATTAAATAAAATATTATAAATATTTTAAATTTGATTATGTGTTTGTAAACTACTAGTAATTATTATTCATTAAAAAATTACAAACCAATGTTAAATATATATTCTTTTTTGAAGAAAGAGCATAAGTATTAACTTAACAATTAATGGTATACTAGTTAATATTAAAATGATCAAAAGTAACGTTTAATTATTTTATTTTTATATTAAGTATAATTATATTTATTAATTTTTATTTGATCCAGTGATCAACTATTATATATTCATCGATCAATGACTTCAAAATTTAGAGTCTCCTTTATTTTATATAATTTATATTCTAGTGTTAGACATCTGCTACTCAACAACTTAAACCTAATAATTGAAGAATGGGAAAGGATGAGATTTGAACTTGGAACTGTTCTTAATCTCATCTTCACCACAAATTTAAATTTGATAAATATAATGTAAACTAAACTAATCAACACTTAAGTTTAAACTAATGCACATAAATCATCAATTACACATAAGTTATCGATTATATTAAATCAACACTCAACACACTATTAAGTTTAAACTAATGCACATAAATCATCGGTTACACTTAAGTTATCGATTATATTTATTAATTGCACAACATTATTGAAAAGTTATCGATTATATTTATTAATCGCACAACATTATTGAAAACAAAATATACAAGCATAATCGTATTTTGCATCCCGAAACCGCACTCCTGTCTGTAATGAAATTTCAAATTTATTCTTTCAAAATTATATTACAGATTATATAATTTAAAATATAAAAATTATATTTTAAACTGTATATTTTAAAATATATCACTTAATAGTTTTCTTCAATATTTTTGTTATTTTTTGTAAGTTACGAAATTTAAAATAAAATTCATTTAGACAAATGTAAAATTTACATAAAGTATTTGACATAAAGAATAGAATGTTTCATATATCAATTACTAAATTTTGTCGCACAATATATTTGTTACTTTTAAAATATAAAATTTATAATCTATGTACGTATGAAAACTATCTAAGAACTGAGTTTGTGTGTACAACATCTCTGGACGATATAATCGGTTTTCACATTCGTGACACTATAAATTAACAACAATGCACTTTCATGTTTTAAGTGTGTTGTAACACATATACATAGTTCATCATGCAGAATAAGATAGATACAGATAGTGGTGATTTTCGTGTATGTATTGAGATTAGACACTTAAGTATTAAAATAAATCAACATTCTAAAATAACTATATATATATAATAAAGATAAATTATTTACTGAATAAAAAATAACTATATATATATATATAATAAGATAAATTATTTACGGAATAAGTATGGTCTAATTGTAAGGTCAATTATATTTTATTTCATTCGAATTATGTAAACGACGATATGATAATACAATAATCAATCATCATTTTTTTCAAAATATATATATGAAGCTCACAAAATTATAAATCATGAAATCGTAATACGAATTATAGATTATATATATATATACCACATTCTTTTATTTTAAAAAAGTAAGTAAAAAAAATAAAATAAAATATTTAAAAGATATTATAAAAGAAACAAAAAAAGATATGTATTAAAAGTGATTTGTTTTGTTGTCAGCAAACCCTCGCAACTCATCCGATGCTAGCAACACATCCACAACAGGTATAGAGGCAATTTGTTCCCTATTTCTTCTAGAAACTGACATCATCACTATTTATCTATCTTTAATTATAGTCATGTCTCAATTAAATGTCAAATCATTTAATTAATATTAAATAAATAATAATAATCTTTTTATCATTTTAAATTATTCAATCATTCAAAATATATTTTAGATTACATAATCTAGAATATGTAAAGAAAAAATATCAAATATATTTTAAATTGTAAAATCCAAAAATATTTTAGATTAGCCATTTTAACACTACACTAGAAAGTTGGAGAGAAATGAAAGTAAGGTTGTATATAAATTGATCTGGGTATTTTGGCCATTTCACAACCCCCGTGGGACTGCACACTAAAATCATGGGGTTACAAAATAAAAAGTTCCTCTCTTCAATGTTGATAGAATTTGGGCTCATACTAATGTAGCCCAGAATGTGGGTCGCATATGGACGCCTTCTTCCTCCACCACCATAGTCTCACCCTGTACCTCCACAGTAATTATCAAATGACCGAAAAACCCTTAGGAGAAATTAATATACCTGCACTGCCCTCTACCCTGTTCCTTTTCTTAAACTACCCATTTTCTTTAACTGCTTTGCTCGTGCACCTTTCCTCCTCCGTCTCTATTTGCGATTTGACGGCTTCTTCATCCACCTTCATAACTTCTTCCTCCACCTACATAGATTTTGAAAAGTGCTCATTTTAGAAAGACTATATTACCTTGAATAAAGTATAAGTTTTGAAAGAGTAAAATGAACGTACGTGAATGAAGGTAGACAATGACAACAACTTTTCACACGACGATGGCTTCTGTTATGGATGTCTGAGACTGGATGTGTAAGGATAAAATGAAAATATGGAAGTATAAGATTATATGAAGATAGTATGGACATTTCACATTTTATTTAAGGTTAATTTTGGAGATTTAAGAATTTAAGGAGGTGCTGGAAGAAGGTATGGAGGTGGAGGAAGAAATCGTCTCGCATATGTGCTTCGTGATGGGCCCATTTTCAGTGTCTTAATTCTTTAGCCCAATGATATTTTTTTTTTTACACTTTTTTGAGATTAGTAATAATCTATCGTCAATAATCATAACAAGTTTGAAAAATCATATATGTATCTATTGTGGTACACGTAGGTGTTCAATATGATGTTAATTATATTTTTAAAATCATTTAAAGGTCTTCGTTGATATTTATATTATATTTTTTTCCGTATATTTATACATGGTGAAATGCTATGGAAAAAAGGTTTCAAGTTTCTACTTAAAATGTTCCTTAAATATATTATAGTTGATGATACAGCTGAAATAAATAAAGTAGGAAAGTATTATTATTCTTCATCTTTCACAACATCAAAGGGGATTCTCACTTCTTTTTTTTTTTTTTTTTTTTACTTAAAATCTTGATCAACATTCTAACACTTATATATGATGCTGGTAAAGTTAGGTGAATTCTCTTATAGACAATAATAATTTGATAATGTCCATAAAAATAAAAACACAAGAATCGAACCGGACTTGATCAATAGAGTTTGAGAAATAACTCAAATTCATAAAGAAATTGTAAAAATGAAATTTATAAACATAGTACTCATATTTAATAACATAAATTTCTGATAACCTGGCTTGGAGAAACTTGATTATCCATCCAAATTAAATAAAAAGTAAAATGATGTCAAATTAAAATGGAGCAAACATAATTGTTGAGTATGAACTTTAAAAGTTCATTACCAAATTGATATTAAAGACCTTGAATGCAACTCCTATAAAAAGAATACCACAATTAACAAATAAAAAATAAAGTGAACGTTAGATATTTTTTTCGATTGTAGTTTTCTTTCCCCTAAATAATTAATTATGTTAAATATTAAAATAATAAGACTAAGTTATATTAAAAAAAGCATAAACTATCTATTATGCTAAATCATATCATAAATATAGATTTAGTTAATACTACTCATGATAAGTGCATACTTTTTTCTTCATATAATTTTTCAATAAGTTTCTTTATTCTCGAATTTAGTTTTTTTTATTAAGTTTCTTTATTTTAAACTTAATTTATGAATACTTTTTTTTTTTCATTTTCAAACTTACTTTTCTAACAAGTCTCAAATTTATCAACAAGCTAAGATATTCTGTTGAATAATAACTCGGCTATAAACATTGAATTTCATATAAGAAAACATCATTTCCCTATTGTTTTGCATTGGCACTTTACCTCATGCGACCCTACTCTTTCACTTTTATCCAGTTTAAATAATAAATATGCTTTTCACTTTTATCATTCAGATATTAAAAAAAATCTTCACTGGCCACTTGTTGCCCACTATGATTTTCAAGCAACTTTTCAGTTTTCTCTTTTTGACCTTCATCTTTTCTTGCAAATTATGATGTACAAATGAAATAATGCAGCTGTAGTTAACGGAAATGTTAAATTCCAAAAAAAAAAAATGTATGGGACATGGAATTAGTATAACAATTTCAATACAATAAAAGAAATATTGATGATAAGAAAAAATAAGTAAAATGTGAGTATGTGCTATTTTCAAATACGTCTTCAAAATAAATAAAAAAAACAATTATGTAATTTTTTCATTGAGTCTCTTAAAATTTTAGGTTTATCATAAATTATTATTTTTTGCAATTTCAAACTGCCTTAAACTAGCCTAGATGGCTACTTCTCTAGTTGCTATCCAAATATATAAACAAAAACAGTTTAAGAACTTATTTAATTTTTTCTCAAATAGTTCATGATTATTTAATAGTATTCATACTTTCTTTATATTACTCATGCAATTTTATAACAATTTTTTTATATTAATAATTTCTTTATATTTATGATTTATAGTTTTATTTGGTTCACATTTTATATTAATTTAAACACAACTAAGCTGAACAACATTTAATTTAAATAATTATTTAATGAAAATGGATGAAAATCGATTAACCAAGGTTTACATTTATAGGGTACAAAGCTTGATAATTTGCAGGCACGGAAAAGGAGAAAGAAGTTAAGAGAATATATTTTAGGTTTTCTCTATACAAGTTTCTTCTAATTGTTAAAATAAAAATAATTTTGTATAGTTTAAAATAATTTTTATATATTTTAGTTTATATATAAAACTAAAATGTATGAAAAAAATAATTTTCTAATTTTATATTTATTTAATAAAAATCTTCATATAGAAACCTATTCCTGTGTGAATATAATATTGATTTTGAGGGATGCAGAAAGGAGGTGGAAAAGGTGTGTGTAAAAATTTTGGTGGAACTTTTGAGGGTCAATAATTGAATTGATAAGCAGAAATAGGTTTTGTAGAAGAGCCAAACGTGGAATCTGAACGTAAAAGTAAGGGAAAGCAAAACAGTTAGGCGTTGAAAGTAAAAGTCATAATGTTCAAGTTTCAATACTCTGTCTTTCACTTTACCAATAAATAACCATTCTAAACTATTTCTCTAAATATTATTACTTCTCAGGTAATTATATCCAGAAGCACTTTAGTACCAAGTGCTTCGTATTAACTTTTATTATTCCAGTTACCTAGTACCTAATCTTAGACAATTTGCAAAAATGTTATTGAAGTTGTTTCTAAAATTATTACGTATATCTGTTCATCCATTGCTAATGAACTTAGTTAAAAAAATTAATATACATTGTTAGTTCTATTCAAAATCTATATTTTTAAAGTTTTCTTCAAACTATTTTCACCACACTTAAAATTTTCTATTCTTTTCAAAAGTTGTATTTAGCACCAATCAAGCATGGATTATTTTTTTTCCATAAATTCCAATGTGTTTTCATCTATTATAAGGCATTTTAGAATGAATATATTCTTAAACATTTTCAAATAAGTTAAGATTTTATTTAAATTTTTTTCTTCTTTATTATCTTCTTCTACAAAAGTTAAGATTAAACTTTGTTTGATCTAATTACGTTAAAATATATAAAGTATATGAAATATAGAAATGGATAGATGGAAATTTGTCTTTTAAACCTGTTTAGCATTTGAAAGTGTAAATTTTGATTGCAATTTCTTTAAGAACTTATGTTATATAAATTGTTTTTATATGATTTTTTTGCTCAAGTGCGAGAAATATTTCATTCAGGCTTAATTGAGAAAACAAATTATATTTGTTCTTAGTCTAATTTTTACTAAAGTGAAACCTGCCTTATCCAAGTAAAAATTAGATAATAAAATATGCTTTTTGTACTATTTTTTCTCCAATGAAGATTTTTCACTTAAGCGAGGATAAATTTTTTTCAAGTTAAAAAAGTTGGTTTATTAAATATATGCTTTGTATAAAAAATATTAAATTATATATTTTAATTGATTTATTAAATTTTATTAAGATGAATTATAACAATGATAAATTGTGAAATGAAAATTGATGTAATTTAAATTTGATAATGTGATGTAGAGAGAGTGTTCAAGTCATAATTGTAATATTTGAGTTATTATTCTTTTAAGAAGAAAAATAAAAATTGATGGGATTTAAATTTGATGATGTGATGCTGAAATAGTGTTTAAGTCATAATTGAATTGTAATATTTGAATTATTACTCTCTTAAGAAGAAATAATTGTATTTTATCTATAATTGTAAGCTTTTAATTTAATGACAAACATTCTATCTAATAATCACGTGATTGACTAATTTTTTATTTTTTTAATGTCAAAAAGATGATAATATAGTAAGAAATATTTAAAATCTAAATCCAATACATTTATGTACTTTCCAGCCAATTATATATTGTGATAAGATTAATATGTTGTGAGTATGATGTATTTGAAATATAGTATATGATGCTTATAAAAGTAGATAGAAATTTGAGTTGGTTTGTATGAATGAACATATATTTCAATGAAAATGTTACAAGTAAAAATTTGTAATATAAGTTAAATTATTATATATAAATAATTTTGTATTGTAAATTGTTTAAACTATTAACTTATATCATTTATTGTGTGGTCAGGTTGTAATCTAACATATGTTCTTACGGCAGATTTTAGAAAATGAGTTCAGAAGTGAGAAAATTATTTTATATTATTTATTTTGTTTTATTTTTTCATTATGTATTTAATGGCAATGAATAGAAAGTTAAATTGTTTATAATTTAAAGTGTATATATAAACAAAATATATATAGCTGTTTTGAGATGTTGTTTGTTATTTATTTTTTTTTACAAAAATGTAACAAATATACAAAGCAATATGGTATTAAGGGTGTCAGAAAGAGTATTTTCTCAGTTTTAAAACCACAGTTGATTTTAACTATAGTTGCTTTAGCTCAACGTACACTTGATAATAAAAGCATTCATTATTATATTTATAGACTAAAATACGTTTAGTTAATATGACTAATTTAAAAAATGAAATTCTTTCACAGATATAAACAAAGATATAACAGAACAAAATTATTACCAATGTTATCTTAAATTATTAAAATAAGTAGGATTTTTTTTTTAAAAAGCAAAATTACTTAAAGACAAGCTTTTATAAGGGATCTTTAATTTGCATATTTGCATGACGCTGTATATAGTTATGTCGAAGGAATAAAAAAAAAATACAATAGACACCCACTGTGGAACATAACACTTGTAAAAAAAAAATTGTAAGTGTTGAAAGTATTTTAGGTATATGATAATGTGCATGGTGTTGAAAAATGATAGGGTTTTTTTTTGAAAGTAGAGACATGTTGATGAGCTTTAACAACGAAATGGAAAGAGTAGACTCGTGTAATGTGAAGTGAAACCCACCTTCTCTTACCTTTATGACTTATGTTCTCTTCTTTCACAAGATTCCATACATATTTAAATTGATTTTATTGAGAGAACAAAAATGCAGCAGTGGTATAAGATATTAGGACTTTAACCTCTTTCACTCAATTGTCTCTCTTACCGAGGGATATAGTCCTTTGCTTTGAAATTGCAGATATCTTTCTTGATTACATAATTATTCAATGCCCACCCACTTTATCCTCCCAACCTTAATTCTACTTATTCTACCCAAAATCATGCAACTAAATATGTTTCTCTCTATAGTAAGTTTTCAAATACATGTAACACTTTAGTTTTATGTGAATGAGAAAATATATATTTTTTTCTTAGAAGTTAATTTCTTAGAGGAATCTTGATATTAATATGGATACTTATCTCCAAACTAGGTCATACTTCAAATCCACCAATAGTTTCTAATAAGACAATTCACAAGTTCAGACAAGTTCATTTGTGTTGTCAATTTCTGAGATTGAATACAACTTGATTAAAACATGACAACATGAATAATAAGATCAGATGAATCTAAATTATTTGTATAGTTTTAAATAGTAAAAAATAAAGAAATATGTGCAAGTACAATAAAATATATTTTGCAATGTAGATTTCAACAAATTATTAATTAAATGAAAATTATATTGTTAATTATGCATTTTAAACTCAAAATATAGCCTAAACTTTTGTAAATGGACAAATATTTCTCACAATACACTATAAGAAAAATGTTGTTTAGAGACCAATTTTTAGCTATCAAATAAAATGGTTATTATTTGTGACTAAATCAAATTAGATTTTAGTTGCTAAATAACTACAAAATAGAAGTGATGATCGAATTTAGTGACCAATTAAGTCAAATAATTGGTATCTAATATTAGCTACCAAGGTTTTAGTGACCTATGTCATTAGATTCTAAATTAGTCTCTAACTTAATTAGATATCAATTTAGAATCTAATGACACAGGTCACTTAAATCTTGGTATCTAATGTTAGATACCAATTATTTGACTTAATTGGTCACTAAATTCGATCATTACTTTTATTTTATAGTTATTTAGCAATTAAAATTTAATTTGGTAACTATTTTAGTTATAATTAATAATCATTTCATTTGTTAGCTAAATATTGATTTTTAAATAGTTTTTTCTTCTTAGTTACAATATCAGTTCTTATATATATTTCATTCGAATTAAAATATATATAACTAACTAATTTTATGTAACAACATCTAAGCATGTTTAAGTTAATTTAAATCATTTTTAGCCTTAGGAGCAAGAATTATTGTGTGTTTACTTGTAAAACATAGTTCCTTTTGATTTATCTTTATCACCTTCTATCTTTTTACCTTTTTTTTCTTTTTTTTCCCATCTTCCTTGCAGCAAAGTCACAGTGTGCCTTCGGGATGGTGAAAAACGTTAATGAGAAAAGAAGTGATAAAGTGTTGTGAGAAAGGAAGGGTCCAATAGTCAATTTGCAAAAGATGGCAACAACATGGCCTTTGCTCTGTGCACTGCACCTTCTTGCTCTTGTGCTCCCTTTTAATTGGGAGTGTCAGAAAAACCTGAACTCTTTCTCTGCATCACTAACACAATAAAATCACAAACACACCCTACAAACATAGAGTCACGGGTTTGTCTTGAAAAACCCTTATTTCACACTCCTCCATACACGTACTTACAGACACTTATTCCCTCACCTTTTATATTTATATACCACTTTTTACCATACTAACTCAAATATTATAATTCTTTCTCATTACAATCTCTATAATTATTACATTAACATATCATTTATTTTTGGAAAAAAAAGTAAATTAACAAAAAGACAAGGCAAAAACCACATTAGACAGCAGCAGCATCACTTTCTCTCTCCCCTCCTTTATAGCACCCTTCATTCATTCTCATGCTCACTCACTCACACTGTCTCTTTCTCTCTGATCTTCGTTCTGGCTCTTCTCTTTTTCTTCTTCTCTTCTCGTAGCAATGGCTCTTCTACTTGACAACTGCGAAAGCATTTTGCTCTCTTTGGACACACACAAATCAGTTCCCGCACCTTTCCTTACCAAAACATACCAACTTGTGGATGATCCTTCCACCGACCACATAGTCTCTTGGGGTGAAGATGAAGCCACCTTCGTCGTTTGGCGGCCGCCGGAGTTTGCTAGGGACCTTCTCCCCAACTACTTCAAACACAACAACTTCTCAAGCTTTGTTCGCCAACTCAACACCTATGTATGTGTACTTTATCTTCTCTTCCAGAGCTACCCTTTTGAAAACATCCTCCTTTTTTTCATGTAGTTAAAACTAATACCTTCTTTATATCTGTCAAAACATCACCTGAAACTGAATGTAAGAGACAAAACTCACCAAAGAGTTCTTTAACCGGTTTTGTTTTATTTTTTCTGTGTTTTTGGTGTGATGAATAATCTTTATGGAGAACCTGATGGATGACTTTTTATGGAATGTGTTTTTCAACCTGAGTTTTTTGTCTCTCTCCATAAAACTTCTTTAAAAACAACAACATCTTTTATGTTGTTCTATGATTTGAGAATTGAAATTCTTTTGCCTAACAAAAATTTACATTGAAGATCGATATGAGGTATTGGAATGTGATTTACAAGAGCTGGTATTTACATAGCCACATCTAAGTTTTGAATTAGTCTAAATGCCTTTTTCAGCAAATATTCAAACTTGGTTCTGGTTTTACACACCCTTTTTGGTCCCAGCTTAAAGATGGTACATTTTTTCATGCTCCAAATTAACTAACTTGGTCTTACATTGTTTTGAAATAGGGTTTCAGAAAGATTGTGCCTGATAGGTGGGAGTTCGCCAATGAGTTCTTCAAGAAAGGAGAGAAGCACTTGTTGTGCGAGATCCACAGAAGAAAAACCCACCAGCAGCAGCATCAGCAACAAGTGCAAGGCATGCACCATCATCAGTTCGGACTCAATGTTCCCCCTTTCTTCCCCTTCCACAACAGACTCAGCGTGTCCCCTCCCCATGACTCGGACGAGTTAGCCAATTGGTGCGACTCACCTCCAAGAAATGGAAACAACAACAACGTTATCAACAACAACATCAACAGCTACAACACTGTCACTGCACTTTCTGAGGACAACGAAAGGCTGAGGAGAAGCAACAACATGCTCATGTCAGAGCTCGCACACATGAAGAAGCTTTACAACGACATCATCTACTTTGTTCAGAACCATGTCAAACCTGTGGCTCCAAGCAACACTTACCCTTCTCATCTACTATGCAGTAACAGTAACAGCAACAAATCATCACAGCCCTCTCAGATAAATAACATGTCTTCAGTTCGGATACCGGTGAAACAGTTTGTGGGGTGTTTTTCCAACAACAGCAATAAGCAAGCGCGTGCTGTGAACTCTCCAACTAACAGTTCCATCACCATTGTTGAAGAAGAACCTAGCAGTAACAGCTGCAAGACCAAGCTTTTCGGAGTGTCTCTTCAATCCAAGAAAAGGGTGCACCCCGAGTACGGATCTAACAATCTTCAAAGTTCAGAAACCAATAAGGCGCGTTTGGTGGTGGAGAATGATGAATTGTTTGGCTTGAATCTCATGCCCCCTTCAACTTGTCAGTTATAGTTTAGAACAATCTTGCTATTTTCTTTTAAATGCTTCATATATATGTATAAATATGAATATATATATATATATATTATTTTTTTCTTTAATCCCTTGATTTTTAAGTTTTGGAGAAGGCAAATGATAATGATGGAAATGTGTGTGTGTGTGTGGAGGTTATATTGTATAGTTGTGGAATATTGTGTATCTATCATTTTGGTCAATATTCTCATGATGAACAAAAATGATTGTTGAAGCTAAAAGGGACATTAATGGAGTGTAGATATCATAGGTTATGATGTAATATAAAATGATAAGAGAGAGGTATTGAAACAATATAATAGTTAAATTTCATTTTACATTTTAAATTGAAAAATGATATGCATCAAAATTGATGCAGATGGTTGGATGTAAAATATAAAGGAAAGTATAAATGTTCAACAACTGTGGGTGGTGAAATTCAGTTCATCCTCTCAATAATGGTGTAACTTATTGGGATAATGGGAATTTTTGTCTTTCTTGGGTTGATTTTCTTCTTTTTCTGATCTTGGTATGTGCATGATTCTTTGCATTAATGAGAGAGAATCTACATATACAAAAATAATCTTAATTATGATAAAAAAAATACTCAATTGATGTATTATGTGATTATAATTATATCATATAATAATGTAATAATAATAATAATAATATAAATAATTTATACCATAATAATAATAAAAAAATAATATTAATAATATAAAATTAATAATAATAATAATAATTAAAATAAATTTATTAAATAGTAATAATAAAATCTTCTAATAATAATAATAATCAAAATAAATTTATAAAATAAGAATATATAAAATAACAATAAAATTATAAATAATAATTATAGTAATAAAAATAATAAAATTAAAAAAATAGTAATCAAAGTAAGTTTATAAAATAATAATAATAATAATAATTTAATTTTAATTTTATTTTATAAATATTTTTTATACATTTTTAGTTGTATTGACAGTATTAAATAATTCACAATTTTTTTCAATTGATTATGTATTATATCAAAATACTGCTTTAGATAAATAAGGGTACTATATAAATAACTTATCCTCATTGTATATTTAATATTTATTAGATGCTGAATCTTTATATTATTATTTTTTTTAAAAAAATTACAATTTTAATGAAATCTTTTACTTATCAAAATTTATTTTTAATAATTGTACATGTATTATGAATATCAAATAATTAATATTTTTTCTACTAATTTATAGATCGGAATAATGTTTTAATATATACACATAATTTACCCTATTTTATCTTAAATTAATTTTAACTATAAGAACAAATCAATAATTATACTTATGATATGAATCATAAATTTTGATGAACTTTTCTTTTATTTATTTTTTAATTAAGAAATCTAATTTTTTAGTCTCTTTCATCTAAAATCCATTATTTTTATTATTTCTCACATCTATCTCTCAATCTACCAAAAGGACTAATGATAAAGAGGATGCTTACAATTTAGCTGGTGAAAAAGCTGAGGACTGAGAATGTTACAGGCTGGCCGGAGGTAAAAGACACGATTTTTCTCTCTGGGGTTTTCTTGACCAAGCCCCATTAATGCCCTCCTTGTACGAAGTGAAGAGCACCAAACACTCTGCATCGCAATTCAAAAACTAATGAAGTGACCGCTGATGTTACAAACATTCATCATTATTATTATTATAAAGAACCTGACAGCAAATGACAAAGTAATGTTCATAGAAAATCCCACTATTAATAGGATTTGTGGTTGCTATGATTGTTTCCCATTATTAATTTATACATTAGGCAATAATTTATTAACAATTAGAGATAGTACTATGATTTCAAGAAAAAGCAAAATAGATATGTATGATACCACTCAGATGTCCTTTTTTCCCTCGTTTATGTCATGTACCCTCTTTCAAATACCTTGTTCATTAGGAAATAGAGTGATGAAAGAGAAATAAAAGTTAGAAATAAGTGAATTTTACATTTTAAGAAAATTTTTCTCTTTATTTCAATTTTGTCAAATATTTTTATTAATTTTATTTTCACCTTTGTTGTGAAGATTGAATTAACTGGTTTAAATATAAAATTTCGTCTAATAACCCATCTATTTCTATCAATGAATCTACTCTTAATTGAACCAGTTTAAAAACCGTTAAACCAATTATATAGTTGTTAAAAAAATACATCATAATTTATTTTTGAAATATATTAATAAAAATATTTTAAGCTAATTTTACTTTTATTTAATTTTCTTAGATTATACTACTATCACTACTAGGTTTTTTACGCTCAAGTTATAAACAATAGTGAGTTTTGACTAATATTTTTGGGACTAAAATAATATTCTTAAACTTCGTTATAATTTATTTTCTACTAGTCACATGGTTGTAAAAATAAGTTTCTCTTCCTCTGTACTCTGCATCAACACCACTTTCCTTCTACATAAATAAAAGATATGAAAGAGTTGTACCATCCTATCACCAACAATAGTGACTTTGACCCTATTCTTGAAGAAAAAAATAAATAAACGTCTGTTTAAGAGTTGTTCCACCTCTAATAGTTTTTAATTATGTAATAAGATTATAATCCTAAATGCTAACTGATGTATTGAAAATTTATTTACGAGATAGAAATGATAATACATGTTATCCTCTCGAAGTATCGACATATATGTTGACTTTTCAAGTAATATAAAAATATTTGTTATTATTTTTCATAAATTCATTATCTTTAAAAAAATTAGTAGAAAAGAGACACTTTCTTACTCTAATTTTATGTATAAAAAATACAGAAAAAAGTAATGATGATTAGAGTAAGAAAAGGATGAATGTTTCATGGTGTGTTGTATTGTTAAAAGAAGCCATCATGAGGTTAGTATGTGTAGTTAATTTTAATAAACGACTAGTTTATATTAATAATTTAAATTTAAAATATAATTGAGAATAAAATAATAGTATGAAATACATACATAAAATAAGAGAATTCTATTATATATGTATATATTTATAGTGTGTTGTGAAGTTAATATGTGTAGTTACTTTTAGAATATAAGCAGTTTATTTTTTTTTTAATTTTAGAGTAGAATTAATTAAAAAAATAAGAATATAAAACTTATATATTAATATAAATATTATCACTATATTATATATATATATATATATATATATATATATATATATTTATATTGTTATAGATTATTTTGTATTGTTGAAACTTAAACTTGGAATGTAATTTCATTTTTATAAATATTTTGAATGTTAAAACTTATTTAAGATGCTATTTTTAGATTTTGATATTAAGTTGTAATATTATATTTATCTCATGCTATTTTATATTGTTTAATTATCATTACGACATATTATTGTATTATTATTTCGATAAGCTTTTTCTTTTTAAAAGAAATTTGTGAGCTATATAAAAGATTTTTATAAAAATAATATGAAAATTGTTAAATTCTTACACTATAAGAAAATATTAAATTAATTTTTAAACAATAACATATTAGAATCAGTTAAACTATTTTAATGTGATGTAAATTTTCTTTAAAAAATAATATTTTTAAAAATTAAAAAACGTAAAATTATTTTTAAATTCAATTTTATATTATGTAAAATATATTCATCGATTAAGTCGACGTTAGTTTACTTAACTTTAAGTCGATTATAACTTTTTTTAACACATAAAAATATTTATATTTGTCAAATTAGCTAACATAAAAAGACTAATAGAGTCTATTTAGTTAACTCTAACTAAATGCTAACTATTTTTAATAAATAAAAATATTTATGCTAATGTCATATTAGTATGAGTTTAGTTTATTCTAACTAAAATAAATATTAAATTAATAATATTAACATTGACTTAGTTGAAATTAATTTTATTTAATTTTAATATTTATATTTATTTAAGCTAAACTAAATGAAAATTAATTTTATTTATTTTATTATTTATTTAAGTTAGTGTTGATTAGATTGATATTAATATAATATCTTTTTAATATTTATTCCAGTTAGAATTTGCTCATTCATGTGTCTTGTTGTATCTTGGTGATAGCAAATAGTAATCGTAAATTATTCTCAATCCAAATAAGCAAATTTAAAGATTATAAATCTTCTTATTCACAATTTTCCTTTATCATTTTTTTTATACAAATTCTCTCAACCATCACTTTCATTAATAGTAAAAATGAGTGCTAAATTAAAAAAAATGAAAAATGCATTAGAATCAATTTGGCTGCATAAAAATACTTTATTTAAAGATCAATTTAAAAAATAAAAATAATCAATTAACATTGATTTAGTTGATAATATTCTATTTTTAAACATATAAACTAATAAATTGGTGTCCATTATGCTTAATGTACGATGCTATAGACTAATGACAGCTTCTTCTATTAGAGTTGATTGTTGATATACACTCATTTTATTGTTCATTTGACTTGGAGAAATTAACAATCTAGTTATTTTTAAAAGTTTAGGCAACTTAGAAGTTTTATGTTAAACAATAATGAATAATTAAGATAAACACTACAAAAAAATTAATAAATATATTAATTTAAAGTCTTAAGTTAAAGATAATATCTTAATATATTCATGATTCCCTTATACTAAACTTTTTGGTGTCTCTCCTTAAATAACGTTCCTGAATAAAATGCCATAAATGTGTGAAGTGTATGATCATAAGAACAGTTAGAAACAATGATGGCAATGACATAATAGATGATAATATATAGTGTGGTTTGTTTGTTTTGGCAGCTTCTTCTGCGGTCTTATGCTTCCCACTTCACAACCTCTAACCCTTTTGCTGTATTATGTATGTTACTGTCTCGTCTCAGCGCCTGACATGGGGACAGTGCTCGTACCTTTCTTCTTCGATTCCATTGCTACCACTCTCGTGATTCTTATTTTGTTTTTTCTCAAACAATTTTTTTTCAAAATTTACCAAGAACAGCTTCTCACTTCTGCTTCTTTCAATCACACATGCAAACCCTAACATTCATGTTTGGAAGAATAGAGAGAGAAAAAATGGTTGGTGTGATGTTTTGACAGTGAATTATGGCTTCCAACTTTTACACAATATTATGGTAGGTTGATTGGCTTTACCAGACCAGATTTAGACCTAATTATGTTACTATCAATGGATCATATAACCCTAAGATTAGGTGGGTCCATTTACAACTATGGCGCGTGCACTGGGACCCACGCTCACTTTTTTAGGGCTAATAAACAAATGAAAAGAAATTAAGAGAACAGGGTTCTGATTTTGAAAGGGATGAATATAAAAACTAGGGTTGGTTTTTCCCTCACAATTTGTCAGCATCTCTCTCAGATCCAACCCAAAAGCATCTCTTTCTCTCTCTCTCTGCACAGTTCACAGGATGAAGAAGAAGAGGGAAGAAGATTCTATTCTAATCTGTGGAACGCAGAGAAAGTGAAAAAGAGCCACCTCCTATCACATGACCACCGCCGCCCCAAATTGCAGCTCCATTATAGCTTAATCAACACCACTAATTCAAGTGTTTCACAGTTTAAATTGTGGTTCAACTCAGTTTGTCTTTTCTTCTTGTTGAAACCACTGCACCCTAACTTCAATCACTAACACAATCAAGAAACTAAACCTTGGTAAAAGATTAATATGGTTAGAAATTTTGAGTAACAAGTTAAAAGTTCCATATTAAATAAAGATAAGTGAGATCAAGAAGAAAGAGTTACAAGTTTATAATCAATACATTAAAAAAAATAATAAGAGATGAAATACACATATAAGTTAAGTCCCCTAAAAATGATATAGCTGGGAGATTTATTTATTTACTAGTGTATAAGATCTCTTCATCAATAATTATAACAATATACTTTCAGATTAATAGTTTGTTTGAATTAGAAGATAAAAAATGAATGTGAAGTAGTTAATTAAATAAAAAGAGGAAAAAACTAAATTATTTATTTATTATTTTAATATTATTATTTATTTTATTATAAAAAAGAAAGTAAGTATTAATAATAAATTAATGACATAACTACTATGTCTTTAAATATTAATAAAATTATTTACGATATAATTGCTTACATTTTCAACATAATAAATTATATCTTTATGTTTGTGAAAAAAAAATATCAGCAAATATTTATATATATTATAATCGGAATATGTGGGATACCTTTATATGAAAAGTTTAACTTGCTTATTTTTTATCTTTTTCGTTAAAAACAAACATCTACTTGGTACTAATAAAAAACGAAAAATATCTACTTGATACTAATAAAAGAAAGTTTATTTTTTCAAAGAAAAATCTCAAATATGTGAGTCAACATAATAGTGATTCAATAAATGTTTTAGATCTATAACGTAAGATTCTTAAAAATATTATATAACGGATTATAGAATACAAACAAAGCATCCATCACTTTTTTCTAAAAAAAGTTCAGTTCACAACTATTTTAGCTATTCTTCACTTTCATTATAATCTAGGATTATATCTTTATGGTATGGTTAATTTTTATATAACATGAATAAAAATTTAATTTGAAAACACTATAAAACCCAACTACATTATAGAACGTAGTATGTTATAACTTCAAATTATACAGTAATGTCTCATTTTCACACTTCATGTTAAGATATAAATAGATATATGAAAATATTACCTGCATGCTTTTAACTTATTTTTAGAGTACTCCTTCTGATATAAAAGTATATATTGAAAATACAAAGTTTTACATTTCTTACTAATAAATTTTAACTATTTATAAGAATGTGTTATAAACCACAAATTCTTACATAAAAGAATTGCATAACGAAAATCGTTATCTTTAAATCTTTAATTAGAAATGTGATTCTTTAAATCTACAAGAACAAAGTTCTAAGGGGTGGAAAAAGTAGTTAGAGAAAAGCACACACAGAACCTTTCTTTCTTTCTTTAACCTTCTACAACCATGACATTCAAAATTCCTGTTCCATGCCACGACAAACCTACCACCAAGGCTCCTTCTTTTCTATCTCTTTTCGCACTCTTTTTTGTCTGTTTCACTGACCCTTTTTTTCTTTTTATAAAACAAACCCCTTTAATATCTATAAAATAATTAAATCTACATAAAAATACATGTTTGTTTAGATCAGAAATCTAAAGCATAAGACAGAGAAAGACACAGCCAAACTTTGTCGTTGACAAGAACTAGGTTATAGGTATAAGCATACATACACATGACATGAGAGATTGGTTCATAAACAATCTATTCAAAGTTGCTTTAAAAGGTTCTGTTTCTATACACACTACTATTACTTAATTGTAGAGTCACGAGGGATTGTCAAATATAAATCGCACGACCAAATTGCAGTCTCATAATGGACAAGAAGAACATTTTGTCTTCATAGTATACACACATGTGCCACAACCTAGACTCTTGTTGTCCCTAATCACATTTTTGTTACTCATCGAGATTGATACATAAATATTAATCACTTGTTTTCTAGTGATCTACTCTCTCTCACTCAACCATAAGAAAAATTAACCAATTTATGTGTTAATTAAGAAACTGGTTTAAGTTATAAAAGTATTTTTTTATTAAAATTTTCATCATTATAGACTTTGATATTAATAATAAAAAAAAGGAGTTATTGGATACATAATTTCAATTCAACTGCAGGTTATTTTTAAATTATTAATTGATTAGAAAGGTGAAACAGTTAAAATTTGGATATATTTAAGTCTGTAAAAAAATATTGTTGTTTACAGTCAAGTCACGAGGGAGTGAAATTTTATTAATTTTCGTTAGCCTTATTTAATCATACTTTATTATATAACAGATGGGTTTTTCAATAAATTTATATGGTAATACTAACTTCTTTCGATCTGGTCACATTCATGAACATTTTAAAAAGGCATAGTTATAAGTCATATGAGATCTCCAATTCAAACATTGACTTTTACTGTATTAGCAATGCCAAATAGTAAAAACTAGAGTACTTATCTTTAGTTTAGAAGCATCTACATTTAATATTCCATGGTATGTCGACAGATATAACTATCTTAAAAAAAAAGATACTTTTGAGGACAAAAAAGTTTCTTTTAATGCATGCGTATACATTTAGTATAAATATTTTAATCAAAAAAATACTATTAATTCTAATTTTTGCTTTTGATTTGTAGGTTGAAGTATCTCTTTGAACTCTTATCTTTATAATTGTATTTTCCATAATAATAATAAATAAATAAATTAATAACACGATAAAAAAATTGTATTATTTTTGCCAGCAACGAACATTGAAAAGAAACTTCGTGGAAGAATGTTCATATCTCATCCCTAATTGAAATATTTTATTTTCAATACATATTCCTTGCATCTTATCATCAAGAAAATCATTCTAAGATGCGTTAGAGTTAACATTAAAAGGAGAGAACAAGAGAGAGCTTTCCTCGTCCATATCTTCAATCACTTTTTTTTCATCTTCTTTTCCCTCTCTCTTTTCCTTTCCTTTTATTTGTTTTTTTCCTTTCTCTTTTAATTTTTTTTCTTTCTTATCTCTTTCTTAAAGTCATCCACAACACGACTTCTATGGGGACAAAAGATAGACCCTTCTATTTATGCGAGAACACGAGATACGTTAATGATAATAGAACAATCGAGAAGTGTTTTCTTCATAATTATTCTATACCATATTACTAATCATACACTTACACAAAACACATAACTTTTCCCTGATTTAACTTAAAGAAAAAGCAAAGGGAAGAGTTGGATAGTCCATTTGATTTGATATTGGCCTAAGAATTTCATGACTTAGCTTAAAGAAAAGCATAAATTTAATGGATGATCAAGAACATTCATTCTGGCGCATGCATGATCGACCTCGCATGTCTAATAGTGGGACCCTTATTGTGTTCTTATTAGTACAATTAAGTCTTTAATTAACTTTAACATGATGATTAACTAAAAAATAATATAGTCATTATATATATATATATATATATATATATATAATCAGGATTAAGTTAAAATCTTTTGATATAATTGCCGCAAAATTCAGAAGGAGAGATTAATCGTTCGGTAATATTCTTATTATTCAAATTAATTTCATGTCATGATATATTGTGATAATATATTAGGTAAAACATCATTCAGGTTCTGAAAGTTTATAATCTGTCACATTAGTTTCTAATGTCAAATGGAAATTATTTTAGCCTACAAGTTTAAAAAGATTGTATAATTTAATAATAACGTATTTTAAGATAGTAAACTAACCATAAATAGTTAAATTTAAGGATTCACGTGGCATCTTAAAACATTGTTCTAGTTTCTTAATTTTGCAAATTAATGTGAGAACTTACACCTGAAAATGGTGAATATGGATTAATATTTTAAATCCTTTTTCTTTTAAATTTGACTATACTAGTATTGGTATACCTAGCTAGGAAAGAGGCAATAATGGGGAACATAAAGTCTGTTGAATCACATGCATTTCACAATCTTTTTCTTCTTCTTCTTCTCCTTCTCTTCTTTTGATAATGTGGGTGAAGCATGTTTAAAGATAGCAAAAAAAAAGACAATAAAGATGATTACTAAGCAACAAAAATGAAAAGGAGGAATAAGAAGAAAGGGATACATGCATCCACATATATATTCCACTACTCTGGTTCAACACTGAAGTGATGAATCTGCTGCAATGCTTGCTAGGTTCTCCACAATCGAAGGGATATTCTGTGAGATGATGAAGCACGTAACTTCCTTCACCAGCTTCTGGGTCCCTCCTCATCATAACTTTGTAAGGCATATCCTAAAAGTGCATTTTTTCTTATATATATCATGCATGCCATCCAATAATAATGCATGCATGGGTGCATCTGCATGCACCATGTTTATCTAAATTACATGGATAATACCCTAACTGATATATATTATCGTATCAGTTCTCGGTAAAGAAACAAAAGAATCGCAGTTTGATTGTTCTATTATTATATCGTGATAGGGAAATCATTGAATTCGTTGATTACTGGGAATGAAAAAACTGGTTCTTTTAAGCGATAGTGTAGTATTAAATGATTTTTAATTCCATTTTTTCATTTATTTGTATAACTTAGATTTATTAGAGAGGTTTATGAAAACATTTATATGCAGAAACCATCTTTAATAGAAAAAGGATGGTTGATTTGATAAAAGGAGCTAGGAAAATTAATAAAATGTTGCAGGAAGTGTATTTGTGAGGCAAAACCACCAAACTGGGGTATTTTTTTTTTTCCAATTTTACGAAATAGGTGCAATTTTTTTTAATAAAAAAGAGTAAGTCCATGTCATGAAAACACGACTTTAAATGAAGAAGTTGTAACATATTAGCATGACTTCAAGTGAGGAAGTCATGTCATATTGACACAATTTTATTGAAAAAAAAAATAAATTGAAGTCTCGTCAACATACAACGACTTTAGAAAAAAAAACTAAAATCGTGTAAACATGACCTAATTTTAGTAGACAAATCTTTTTAGACTGAAGTCGTATCAACGTGACATAATTTCAATTTATCTTTTTCTACTGAAGTCGTGTTCAATTCTTGTTCTTTTTTCCTTTCGCATTCATTTAAATTCGTATCACAATAATATAACTTTTTCACTTAAAGTCTTGTTGTCACAACACCACTTATCCATTTTTGTAAAAAGAAATAAAGAATTACACTTGTTTCAAAAAAACAAAAATTACTCATGTTTCGTGCTTTTATCTATCTGACCTTACCTTATGTAGCACTCTTATGCAACCTCCGTTAAAACTTTAGAGACAATTTTATATATACATCTTATTAATGAAAACAAAAATTACTCATGTTTCGTGCTTTTATCTATCTGACCTTACCTTATGTAGCACTCTTATGCAACCTCCGTTAAAACTTTAGAGACAATTTTATATATACATCTTATTAATGAAATAAGTCTGTACTCTTCCAATTTCTATGAGTTTTCAAACTTAGAAACTAAGCTGATAAAAAAGGTATATGTTAATGATTTTAGACCATTTTCCAAGATTGAGAAAGTTATTTTTTGCCTTTAAGACATCCTGTCTTAAAGTGATCTAATTTTACTTAAGAAAATTAAAAGTAAAGCCATTCGGTTTGGACTTTTATGACCATCACATCTCCCACACAGCTTCCTCGTTCTGTTCATCTATTTTACTAATCAAATAATCATTCTTCTCCAAGCTAATAATGGAGAAGTCTATGTTATCCAACTTAACAGTAACACTTTCATGTTTGGTAAATTTATTTCTAAACTGATTTTTTATTTTCCACTTAATCTTAAAGAGTTTCTCACATCATTCATTTCCAATATGAATTCCTTTAATGACTTTTTATTCTTCTCCGTTTTAGTAAAGAAAATGTTAGAAACAACTTTACTTTAGTCCGTTTCTGTTAGGAATACCATTTTCTAATAAAGTTTATAATTTTCCATAATATATATAATAATAAAAGTATATTATTGCCACCTAGCTTTCCACTAAACAATAGCCCTTCTGGCTAAGTCAATAATGTCTGATATAAAGTTCTCTTTGCCAACTGAGATGTGTCTCATTCAACCTACCAGCAGATTAATTCACGGTTTGCCTCAATTCCTTAAACTATAGAACATTTCTTTTCTAATTATAGTGTTTGAGGAACACACCAACTTAATTAAGGTGTGCTTATGCTGCCGGAGATTTTATATTATGAAATTAAAATTTATAAATGTGAGATAATATTTACTCTACAAACTGACTTTTAAAAGTTGAATTATTTCCAAATTCAAATTTTGAAATAGCCCTTTACTTAGACAAGGACTGCATAATGCATGACTGTTGCAGAAGGTGGAACCACACCAACACCTTCTTAATTATTATGACTCGTTTGGAGTTGGCTTTATTTGCAGACCAAAAAGAAGAAGCTGTTTTCATGTCCCACTAAAACCATATATATATATATATATATATATGAGAAGTAAAAGCATAAATGGCTGCAACAAATAGAAGGATATCTGAGAAAGCTTGTTCTAGACAATGGACACAGGCTAGAAATAATTGGTTTCAGTGTTCCAGCTTTAATTTGAAACAAAAAAAATTCTGAAATTCTCAGAACTATACGTGGATAACAAGGACAACTGAAGTATAGCAATTGCATATGGTATATACCATATTATAGTAACGGAAATCATGCAGAATACATATATTTGACTATTTCTTTTGTTTACTGTGTACAATTGCGGGTTGGTTATACTTGTATGGAATGTAAAAGAAATTCTTATTTTGAAGCCTAAATTATACTTGTATCTTTTAATTTTATCTGACACACGTTCGAACAAAAAGAGTTATAAAATACTGAAATTCATATGAAATGTTTTATGAGCAACAGAAAAATTAACTGATATTATATGTTTTTTAGTTTGTGAGTTGTTACTATTTTTCTAAATACTTTGTTTGAAACTATAGAATTTATGAAAATGAATATAAGTTTTAAGTAATGAGTCAAAGATTGGTTGATTCAAACTTAAGATTGTAAACTGAAATTGAAAATTATAAATAAAAATATATCTACTAACTTGTATTGTTTCTGCATAATTCAGCAATAATGAAATCCTGCAAAAAGAACAAATGTTCGATTTACATGGGGTGAAGCTTTGCATGAGAGCACAATATCCTTGAAAAGCAGAAGCTGTGGGCATAAGTTGGTACATGGTTCAGTTTAAAGAGGGAATAACTTTGACTGCAAAACAACACATGTATAAGGTATTGATTGGAGTCCCAAAATAAAGTGATCCATGAGCTGGTGCATGCATCATATCACTGCAAAAACAAACAAAAGTCATACAAACTTTTAAGGTTTATGTTCTTATCACAGTCACATTAATTGTTAATTAAAGGAATTAATAATAAATAATTAAAAAATAATTAAACTAATAAAGAGGATTTTAATAACTGGTATAATAAAATAATAGAATTTATATTTATATAAGTTATTAATGTAAAAATAAGGTCATTTTCTTAATAAATACATATATATTTTTACTTTATATTTATTAAGAAAGAGAGATAGTAGATTAGAGAATTAAAAAAAAGAGTAAAATTTTAGATTATCATTAATTTAATTAAATCTTTATAACACTAAAAGATCATTTTTCATAAAAAAATTATTATTTTATCAAATCTATAGAATATAGAAGAGTAATTTCTCATTAACGAAGATATACATATTTTTCCTTTAATATATGAGAATGTTATTTTAGTTTTCTATATTATGTAATTATAAAAAACAATTAAGTTTTTATACTATTGTTTATACAAAGTGGAAGGAAGCTAATCTAGAGAAAGCTTACCATAGAGCCCACAAATAGAAAAAAAAAAATTATGTAAATAACTTTATGGAGAATAAGGAAGAGATTGCATGATTGAACTGAAGTAAAAACTCACATTCTGCAAATCTGTTAATTATTCTTTCATAATTTATATCATTTAGACCCATGTTATATTTTTTTATAGGAAAAAGTGTTGGGGAGAAAATTTGGTGGTGTGTGATATAATTTCTAATATATTTTTAATAATAAATCACAATTTTCTTTGAAATGTGTGTATTAGGAATTAGATGAAATTATTGTTTTAGGGAGAGATGAGAAGAAAAGGCAAAAGTGAATAGAGAATGCAAAGAAGATAAGAGAAAGGTGAAATAAAAGGCAAAATTGAAACATGAAAATGAGATGGATTTTGCGGTGTGAAAGTGGAGAAGAAGTGTGGTGGGAATAATTATGATGACAATAATAGATTGCAAGATAGATTATTAGTTATAATCATGGCTCAACAATATCACTTTCCTTTGTCATCTCTTTTCAAGGCATGATTAGAAAAACTTCATCAATCTTCTCCTCCTTTAAAAATCAAAAGTGTTAATATACAAAAAAATAAAAATAAAATTACTTTCCACACCCTTTATCTTCCTCTTAAACTTTTCTCCATGTTGCTAAACACTAGTAGACAAAGGAAAAATAAGAGGAAAAACTTCCCGAATATATGTTGCATTAAAGAAACAAAACAAAACAAAAATAGTGTTACTTTTCAACTATATATAAAACATGTTAGTAATGCATTCAAGGAAATTTATAACAGAGTTAAACAACAATGGTCGATAGAGCAATTTAAACATAAAACGTTTGACCAGAATTTGAAATGACTTTAGACTAAATTTTGAATTTATTTATTTTCAAACTAAGAAAAATATTCATAAATTTTGAATTTTAGCTTTTAAAATAATATTTTACTACTTTTAGAAGTCGTTGTTTTTGTCTCATCACCACTGATACTAATATCATTATTATTTACAAAATTTGGATTTTTTTTAATTATTATTATTATTATTATTATTATTATTATTATTATTATTATTATTATTATTATTATTATTATTATTATTATTATTATTATTATTATTATTATTATTATTATTATTATTATTATTATTATTATTATCACCATCAGTGATCGTGATCATCATATACAAATATATAAACCTCTAATTAACTTCAACAGACAAGACAATTTTAAATTAATTTATTTTAAAACTAAAATCAAATAAAATTTTTCAAACAAAAAATTATCATATACTAAAAATTAATTATAGTTCTTAAATTTTTTAAATCTTACCACTAAAACTCATTTAAAATAATCGATAATATATATATATATATATATATCATGTCTTATTTAATATAACCATCTATTATTTGGCAAAATTTGAGTAAATTTCATTATATATATAAATGTATAAACCGTGTTAAATTCAGTGGAGACAACTTTGATAATTGAATATTGATTATGCATACTCCTAGGGGATCTATATTAAGATTATAAGTTTGTCAAGTCTAATTATTGAAAGCAATAATAGTATAAATGATATTTCACATCTCAATGAGGCATGTATAAACACTCTCTGAATAAAATTAATCATAAATGTGACCACTAATATAATAAAAATAAAGATATAAAGTGATCATTAATTAAAAAGATGTAACAAAGGACAAAATCATCTGATAATTTTTTTAAAAAATTGAAAAAGTATCATCATTCCTTTCTTCACCTTTCCTCTTTCCACCACTTACATAACTTTTAACACAGTACCATGTTTTGTGAGAAAACTGCAATACATGAATGAGAGAGGCAATTTTATTGCTTCTACAAATTCCACCAACTAATATGGTGTCTATAATTGCTTTCTACAGCAATTTCAAATAACTCATGAAACTTTATATTAAAATTTACACAAAAAAATTATATTAATGAGAACTTCATTAAATATAATTATTTAATTTAAAGAATTTCGTTTATCCAAACCAATAAATCCTTGGTAATTTGGCATGATATAGGACTTACCAAGACTTTTGGGGTTTCGTTCTAGGGTATTGACTTATGGAATCTTAATTCATAAAGATTAAGGTTTGCCTAATACATGCTTTGTGAATAAAATTAGTTATGTAGTGACTACAAAAAATAAAGATGGAAAACCAAATAAAATGAGTAAAAGAACGATGTTATTGTGATCCAACAAGGAAATAACCAAATGATGGCCTTATAATCACGACGGTTTCTTCATGCACCCTATACTTTCCTTTTGCACTCCCATAAATATAAAAAAAATAAAAATCCTCACTGTCTTTTTAGTTTAAAGTTTTTTTTAAAAAAAAAAATTGCATTACATAAACTTTTTAATTGTATAATCCAAAAGTTAAAAGTGTAATATGTATTACTCAGTTTAGAAATCATTTTCTGTTTAAATTTTTTTTGGATTATATAATTTAAAAGTTTTTTTTTACTTTCACATTACACAATCTAAAGTCATTTTTTTTATAGGAAAGAGTTTTTGAATTACACAATTTGAAAATTATTTTTTCATAAAAAAGTTTCAGAATTTTAATCTTAAAGTATCTTCATGTAAAATTCATTTTTACGTAAAACAAGTTCTAGATTGTAAAATCTGTAAAACATTTTAAATTGTAAAATTTAGAAATCATCTTTGGATTGCACACAATACACAAGTCATTATTGAGAATTGGATGAGCTTCTTTCATAATACAATGTGATATATAAGAGGCAACATTGTAAGGAGATAAGAAAGAACCAACAGTGACATAGAAAGAGATGATAAAGACTAAAGACATTTTTATATTTTAAGATTTAGATCTCCTATTTAAATTCTATATAATAATTTAAGAGTCAATTTCCCTTATCTGTATAAAGTAGAAAATCACTTATAAAAGATCCCAAACTACATCTTGCAACGAGAACTCAACTTAAATCAAAATAGTGACCTGTTAAACTTGTTCTACCCTACATCAAAAATTGGATTGGGGCTTTTGATCTTCAATCTGAAATAAGTGAAAAACTAAATTTTTAAGAGAGAGAGTGATTTTTGTTAAAATGATTTTCTGAATCTTTATACTATCAAATGTAGTTAGCAAATATAATATAGTAATATCAAATATAATAAAACATAAGTCCTAAACCCTATGAACTATGTCCTGCCCCCTCTCACAGACTGATCTCGAACGTCATATATACATAGCCCCATCACCAGTTGCTTCCCGAGCTAACTGTAACACAGCTTAAGTGTCCTCATAAGCTGGAGTGCCTTCAGTCACATCGCAACAATCAATCATCTTCTGCATGATGCTTGCAATCCGTCTAAATATACCCTGCATAATAAAAATAATACACATTAATACCACTTACTAATAATTAAAACTAATAGTTAAAAATAAGTTACCGAACAAACATGATCCTGCTGTGGAGGGGGAGGTGGGTCTCTATCAACTGAGCTATGAGCAAGATGACGAAATGCTACATGTAGTCGGTCATCCTCAGCACGAGGACTAATATATGGATGTGAGATACGTATAAACCAATCCATGTAGTCCTCTGAGCAAGCAAATGGCTCGGATGCTAGGGTCAGACCTGTGACCAGATGATCAGCAAAATGTAACCATCTATCGTCAATGGTCTCTAAAACACCACCGTCAAACCGCATAGCAGCGGCTGGAATTCTCTGTTCGTATCCAAACTGCCGCAATACACGATCTGATAGATATTTTTGTACAGTCGTCCCATATCGGATAAAACCCGTAAATAATGATATCAACTCAAATGGGCGAACTGATCGATGCGAAGCATATGGAGCCCAAATAACGTCACTATACGTCAATCGATCTAAATGGGCCCTAATATCAATGAAGCTAGAAATATGTCAACCAACAACATATCGAGCTGCCCGTGGCATCACCTGATGGTATCTGGAATTCACATCCCTTCTTCCTATAGACGAAAAGTGCTCATAAATCCATGCCTGTGTTATTTTAAATAAATCAAATTTAAGTATTTTCACAATACAAAAATATATAACGTCTTACATTAAATTAATAGTCAATCTTACCTGAATGAGAGTAATGTAACCACCCAACTGTCGGGTATGAGCAAAGCATGCGTCCCCTAACTGCTCATACGTGTATGCTAGAGCAGCTGCTCCCCAAGCATATCCTCCACACACGGGAAGATCCCTAAATAATGCAAGATATGACACAGATATGGAAGTAGCACTCTTATCTGCAAAAATAGTGCAACCTACTAGATGCAACAAGAAGGCTCTAGCACCATACTCCCATAATTGTCCGGTGCAAGAATCCTCATAAACCTCCCTCAACCAACTCAGTCTCACATATGAACTCCGACACTGTCTTAGCTCTTCATTTGCACGAGTTTGTACCACACCTAATAACTCAACCAGCAAACTCGATGATTCATCATAACCCAATGTCATGTATGTGGGAAATTGTCCCATAATAGGAATGTGGAGAATAGATGACACATCGTCCAATGTGATCGTCATCTCACCCATTGGTAGATGGAAAGAGTTTGTATCTCTGTGCCATCTCTCAATAAAGGCTGTTATTAAGCCTTTGTCGGCAACTTCATACCCAATCGTGCATAATGACAACAATCCAGAATTCTGCACAAAACCATAAACTTCTGGACAAGGACTCCCAAATTTATTGAGTTTTCTACCATAGGAGACCAACTTCAGTTCTCCACGGTCCTATACACAACAAAATTACATTTATAATAAAAATTTATACGTACCTACTTCAACTTAAACCAAGAACATAATACTGTAAATTGTAAATTCTTACCTCACCCGTCCACAGCCTAAACGCAACATGGTCAGCATAACTCACTAAAACTGAGCAATCTGAAGGACCTCCCGGGAATCCTTCAACTCCAACAGGAGGAACACCACCAACAACGCCGACTTGACCACATTGATCTCCTTTCCTCATTGAAGTCATAGGCCTCTCTCGACCTTCAGCTTGAGATGTGTCTCCTCTGGTTCAAATTACCATTAATTATCATCTCCTTTTCAAATCAATATCATCCCCAAAACTCATTGAATTTTTCTGTTGTAATACATAGTAAAATAGGTAATAATTTGTTTCAAATAGTAATATCTCTTTGTTTATTTCTATTGAATTGTTGGTTTTTAAGATTAAAACAATATAAATATTTATTGTCATTTATATTTTTACTTTTTACTTAATTTAAATATATTCAATTAATTTGGGATATAAATGAGAAAAAATAAAATAGAATATTATTTTATTAAAATTTAATAAATTAATTAAATTTCTTATTTCTTTCCAAAATACTCCTGGACTACACATGATAAAGAAGGGAGGGGATACATATAGTTATACTTACAGTAGTAGTTGCTTGTTCTAACATACTAACAAATTTTTTTACTATTTTAAAGAAGTTGAATAATTAATCCTCTGGTTCTAAATCGTTTTAAATAATTATCGTGGTTGAAATTGTTAATAAATATTGCCTAAATGCAATAGACAGACTTGTAAATTATAATAAATGAGTACAAGGGACTTGTAAATTAAGTGCACAAGTCTCAATAGTGGCACTCAAAAAAAAGAATCAATAAAGGGACATGTGACTCACAAGGATATATGCTGATGCATTCAATTGAATTTTTCCAAATTATCATAGCTCAGACTAAGCATCAAGTATATAAAATCCAAAAGAACACAACAACACAACAAAAGCACAAATCAGATACTCATATATATTAACAACTCTCATTTCAAGAGAAACAAATGGGTGCAATGCAAAACAATGAGTTTGTAGAGAGTGAAAATTTCATTAACAAAAGCAATGCAAAATCAGTAACACATCAGTGAAACAACATATAACAGTTCAAACAGCAAAAGTAAAGGTCAGAATTAAAATAAACAGAACACAAAATCAATATAAAACTGAAAGGAAGCAAGATCAAGCATTCAATCACCTAGTCTCCAAGCTGCTCATCCTCTTCTTCCTCAGCATCAACAGCATCCTCACCCCTTCCTCCTCAACAAGCTCATTCCCCTCCTTCTCAACCGCATGCTCATCCGTTCCCTCAACATCATCCTGTTTCTCAGGATGTTTCGGCCATGCAACAAGGGAATCAAACTCCTCCTCAGATGGAATATGAAATGAGTCCTGAGAAATGCCAGGTATGTGGAGTGAGAGGCTGCGTATGCTGCTCATCATCAAAACCTGGGAACGATACAAGGCATCCAACATCTGGTGAATCAATTGTTGATCAGTCTCTAATACCCCTAGCCGGTGAGGGATGCTACCGGGTACTGCAGGAGGCGCAACTCTCACTGAGGGAGCACGAGTTTCACTTCCCATGCAGTTTTTCAGAATGAATTGAGCATTAATAGGCTGACGAGGTTTCTGGAAAGGTGGCTCTGAGACATCAACTCCTGCTCTGCGACAAAGCTCGGTGATAAGAGATGGGTGACTTAGCTGACCACTACTGCCTGAGTTTGCAGTCAAATGAATCTCCTCAGCAATGATGGCTCCAACATCCATGGATAATCCAGCCATGATAGCATATACCATTTGGGATCTCCTCTCAGTGATATCTGAGGTGTGAGAGCAAGGAGAAATGTTGGAATGCAGAAAAGACATCCATATCTGCGCTAAGGGAAGCAAATCGCCTCTCAAAATTCTCCTTTTGTGGCCTGTTGTACTAGTTACATAGTCTGCCCCTGGCTTGCACAGTTTTTCAACCACCTTCTTGTAGTCTTTTTTCTTCTTGCACCATTCAACATATTGACAGCCTGATGGACCCAAATTTAGTTCGGTACCCAGAAAACAGTTAATGACTCGGCCATCTGACAAAGCTTTTGAAGGTTGGAACTCCTGCTTTGAGCAACATTGCATTGGCATAGAATTCTTTTACAATGGCTACGTTTGCAGGAGCCGCGTATCTCGTCAATTTGATCCATTTTCTTCTCTGGAGCTCTTGTTGGAACTCTTCGTGTTCACCGGTTTCTAGAACAACCTTTCGTTCCGGTAATAAGTTTCGGTTCTCGACTACTCCATACCATTGTTGGTGATCTTCTGAAAGAAACCGGTGGGAATCAAAAGATGGAGTGGCTTGGGGTTTTGAGACCTTTCTTTTTTTCGCAGGTGGCCCGGTAGGAGGATCCATCCTAAAAAAAAATCAAAATTAAA
>Ga0209489_100604_pt1 | contig 69480 bp, 37 predicted proteins | sample SiratrowhiteBW_FD_187527 | JGI IMG/M metagenome (GOLD analysis project Ga0209489, IMG submission 187527) | Root nodule microbial communities of legume samples collected from California, USA - Siratro white BW (SPAdes) (version 2) | ecosystem: Host-associated > Plants > Roots > Nodule | place... | reverse complement strand
TATATATATATATATATATGGTTGAATTACTTTATATGACCACTATATATTATTTTATCTCAGTTTCATCATTTTTTAAGTCTTGAATTTCAATTGGTTGTAAACACAAACCTTAATTCAATAAGGTACTAGTAATTACTCTGAAGTCTAAGTTAGTAATTAGTATATAATGGTAGTATAATATATTAGTATGTAAAGTTTTATTACCTATTGTCTTAGAATATTCATCTATTTAAAGTTTCACGTTGGATCATTACCTATACATATTATAAACATACATCTAATTAAGTCCAATTATCCTCCTAATCGTGATTTGTTCATTATTTACCGTATATTATCCAGTAATTATCATTATGCTCTAGTTATGTATGTTGATTGTTAAGATACCAATGCCTCATTTCTTGAGATCTTCTTCTCCTTTCTTTCTTTGGTTATTTGTTCCTTCTCTCTTTCTTCATACATTGTTCTTATTCTTTCCATGATTTCTTCTACCTTTGGTATCTTCTTTGGTGAAGAGCTTAGTAAGGATGCCCAAGACATTGTTAAGAAAGAAACAAAAACAGAAGAAAGAAAACTTGATGGTTTTTGGCTAATTAGTATCCAAGAAGAATGTAAAGAAAACCTCACAAAAAAAAGAAAGAATTGTGTTTATTTTGTAAGAAAGTCTCTTAAATTGTTGCTCACTCACTCTTGGAAAGCTTGATGATTATTCTTGGTGCGAGAGAAGTCTTCTTAGAATAATTTTCAAGTATTAATGTTACATTCTTCCTTTTGTTTTGTTTTAAGAGATGGAAAATAAAGAAAGAAAACTACTATACAAAACTTTTTATTTTTGTGAGTAAAAGCTAGAAAAGATAAAAACAATAAATCTTTTACTTTAAAAATTGGAGTTTTTTTTTGTGGTGACAAGTTGGAAAGATAAAAGCAAAGGAAAACTCTTTAAAGACTTGAAATTTTTTGGAAAAGTTACCTCTAATTACAAGGCAATTTTTGGTGCATTTTTGCAAATCAGGCTAGTTATAAGTGCCATGTTTTTATTGGTGCAATTAAGCTATCTTTAAGACTCTTATTTCACTTTGGTTTAAACTCTTTGACCTTGAATATGATCATTTTTACGCACAATTCTTTTGTTCTTTTTTCTTTCTTTTTGCTTTTTTTCACCCCACACTTTGTGTTAGACTTGAAGCATGGCTTTTATGAGTATTTTGTTTTGTAAATAACAAGCATTATTTACTGCCTCTACCCATAAGTGTTTTGGTATGGAATTTTAATAGAGCATGGTTCTCGCCATCCCTTGTAAAGTTATGTTCCTTCTTTCCATAACCCCATTTTGTTTAGATTTTCTCGGTGAAGAGAAATTGTGGTGTATGCCATTCGACTCACAAAACATATGAAACTCTCCATTTTTGAACTTTGTTCCACGCTCACTTCTATGCTCGAGATGCAAAAATCATGTTCTGTTTGTACTCCTATGCAAAATACCTTGACTACACGGAAATACTCACTCTTGTGGGTAAGGAAATAAACTCATGTATATCTAGAGTAATCATCAATTATCTTTCCTCCAAGACTTAAAGTTCTAATTGGTTCAAATAGATCCATATGCAGAAGTTCTAAGGGTCTAGTAATGGGAAACAATTTTTAGGTTTGAAAGAACTTTTTAGTTGCTTCCTTTTCTGACACACTTCATAGTTGAATTCACCCCTTCTCCTATTGAACTAAGCCTAAAGTGTTTTCAAATAGATAATCTTAGGCTCATTTTACTAAGGAATTAGGGTTTGGATATTTTTATGGGTTGACATTGATAATTGATTGAAAAGAAGAAAATTGTTTTTATACATAAGAGTGAGGTTTGATGAAATCTAACCTTGACAATTTTATTCCATTCATCTTTTACACCTTTTATGTATTTTTTTATACAAAACCCTAAAAATATTTACTTGTTTTGAATTTTGCACAACATTTAATTATGGGTTATTTCTTGAGTCTAAATTTATTATAATCATTTAAATTGTTGTGTATTGCATAAATTTCATGAAAGAGAACGGTATACTTTTTACTTGCTACATTTCTGACTTGTGCACTTGCAACCATTAGTAAAAATAAGCTAACAAGGGGTGTAAAGTCCATGAGACATCAATTTTATTTAGGTTGCAAACAAACTATACATTTTTTACGATACCTCTGGACATATACTCTCATATGGGGCGAGAAAAATTACTTTTAGAAAATTTAGAGTATTTTCCACCCCAACGTGGCCAATGAGACCTCCCTTATGATAGTCCTTAACAAGAAGCTTTGTTATAGGTCCTTGGGATATACATAGCTTTCCCTTGTTAAAAAGATATCTCTCAAAAATATAAAACCCGTCATAAGGCTTCTTGAGACACGATGCACATCTGGATGCGAAGTTTTCATCATTTTCATACAATTTCTTTATGTTCTCAAACTCTAAAATTTGTGATCCCAAGGAAATGTTGTCTTCTAGATAAAGTGTTAACAACTACATTACTTTTCATCGTCTTGTGTTTGACAACATAAGAGAATTGCTCTATATACTCAACCCACTTAGCGTGTCTTTTATTTAACTTACCCTGCTCTCTTATGTACTTAAGTGACTCATGATCAATGAATATGATAAATTTCCTAATCATTAAGTAATGTTCCCGTGTTTTGAGGGTACATATTAGAGCATATATCTCTTTGCCATAGGTAGGATTATTCAAGGTAATTCCCTTAAGTTTTTCACTAAAGTAAGCCACGGGATGCCTACCTTGAAGTAACACTGCACTTATGCCAACCTCAAAGGCATCACATTCTAGTTCAAAGGCTTTTGAAAAATGAGGGTAGAATGGGTGCATGAGTTAATTTATCTTTTAAAAGTTTTAGAAGACGTTTCTTGTTTGTCACCCCAAACAAGGGCATGTCCTTCTTAACAAGTTCACTAAGAGGAGTCGTTATTATAGAGAAGTCTACAACAAATCTTTTGTAGAAGCTGTTAAACCATGAAAACTCTGGACTTCTCCTACTGTCTTAGGGGTGACCCATTCTTGGATGGCCTTTATTTTCTCATGATCGATATGAACCCCATCTTTCCCAACCATGAATCCCAAAAAGATAACATTGTATGAAAAGTTTATGTATTTAAATAAAAAAGATCCAAGGATAGAAAATTTGAATATGGTATAATCAACCAGTTCAAAAACACTTTAACTAATCGTTCCAAAATGTGGTTTGGCTCAAATTGCCATTTAAATTGGTTAAATTGTGTTTTGAAATAACTTGAAGTGACTTTTTTAGTGATTTTAATCAGTTGAAAGAATAAAAAAAATGATTTCTAGTAAGGGTTCTAGTATTTTAACAGGTTGAAATCATGTTTCAATCAATTGAAATGTTTAAGAATGTGTTTTCAAAAAGTTATGAACATTTCAACTGGTTAAAAAGTGATTTTAACTTATTGGAACAATTTACCCTTCATTATAAACCAATTTAAATATTATAAAACTAAATTTAAAAATGGTTTATTAAGATCAAACATTATTAACTCATCACACACAATTATAAGACTTAAGAATTACAACAATGATAAATCTTAATAAAAACACTTCTTCAAAGAGGTTGGAAACATCAAATTCATTCTTCTAGTCTAATAGATATTACATAGTATGTCTCTCCCCTTTGACATGGCCAAGGTCATGGTGGAGAAGGTTCATGATGGTGAAGTTATGATTTCTGTGTCAATGCCCGAGGTTGTTGTCAAGGCATGGGCATTTAAGACCTTCATTGTTTGACCTTCACATCTCATTACATTAATATTAGATAACTCGGTATATTAGCACTTATGTTTTTACATTTGAATTATATCTAATCAATAACATCACTAATTAATATCAAATTTTTGTTCATGTGTAAATATGAATGATCATATGATTGCATTGTTAAAGGTTGTTATAGTCATAGGTACAACCTTGCAAATGTGTCATGTGACACCACTATTTTTAGTAGGAATAATGAGGTCTTACTATATATACAATTGTTTAATGTTTAATGTATTGGAGATTGGATTACAAAACAAGAGTTCAACATATTAATCGTGCAATTATAAATTATGTTAGTCATTTAACATATGTTGTATTGTATCTTTGTTACTTAAATATTGATTATGCTTTAAATACTTTAGGTATATGTTTGAATTATATGTGAATGAGAAAAAAAATATAAGGTATATGGATTCCTAAATTATCAATTCAATGACCCAATATAAAATTGGAAAGCTTAGATGCAAAAATACATAACCATTACTTGGTTACAAGGGGAAACAAATTTATTTGACTCCATCACTCCATATATTCATGAGTAAATTCATATTTTCACAAATAAGTTATATTCAACAATTGAAAATCAAATTGTTATATCCCTCCATGATGACATTGCTAAGTGAATTTACTCATTGTATAAGAAGCTCCCATATACTTTAAACATATAGTAAATTGTAATGAAAATAAATTCTTTTACATCATACAATAAAGCTTGTATATTTCCTAACCAATAATTTTTTGTTATTATTGTCTATTTTGAATATATAACAATTTAAAGTGTTGACTGTAAAACCACAAAAATTGACTGGATGCAACTCAAAGATATTGAATTGAGAACACATTATTGTGTTTGTCAATTAATTATATTATTCTTGTATTAGAATATAAGGTAATAAACAAACTAAAGCTTGACTTCAACTATAATACAATGGATCCTAATCATTACTCATGCCAAAATTGATATAAATTAGGACCATGTAATTCACTATATTTGACCAATATTAGTAAATTAACCACTTTTTGTATAGAGACTAAAATCAAGTTGTTTATATTACAATTTTTTATGAACACGTGATTATGGGACTCTAAATCACTTGATTATATCTAAAAGGCTTGGACTTAACTTTTGTAACACCTTATAACATATGGTAAATTTTATTTCTAGTTCATTAGGATATATTACAATAGGTTTTATACTTGGTCAAATTATTAATTTACAATAACGAATTTTGAGTACTAGTGACTTTGAAACTGAATAACATCTAATAAGCTTGAGTTATGAAAGACTTTAATTACATTTAAGTTTGTCAAATATTGATCTTAAAGTGTAATAAATTATTTTATAAATTGTTGTTTATCAATTGTGGTTTTGAAACTCTTATATGATACAAATTTAGAATATAATCTTAAAATTAAAAAATATTAAAATATAATGAAACAACATTATTGATGCAATGGTCATCATTGAGAGTGTAACATTAATGGTCTAATGAAACATACACATAAAATTTAATTCGAAATCACCACCTATTCATCAAACATATGAGAATAATAGTTACAATAATCATAATTGAAAATGACATATAACAACACTTCTTAATTGTTGTTAAAAACATCATATTTTGAAAACCAATCTATTTATGATAATTAAACTTGTCAATAAAAAATATTTTACTTATAATTAGAATCTCTTTTATGCATTAGTATAAATACTTTTTTTTTTTAAATTTGTATTCTTGCTTTTATAAACCCACTCAAATCTAATTTTCTTTTCACTTCATAGAGAAAACTTGCTCTAAATTCACGCAATTGATTTAGATAATCAATTTTGTATAATGACAAATGAGAGGACAATTAAAAATGAATATAAAAAAAATGCAAGGATTGATTTAGAAAAATCTTGTTAAGGTTTCTAGTTCATATCACTAAACCAAATTGTCTGATGTTACAGGAGTGATTATTTTCAGTGAGAGCATTTGTCTTCAATAGAGCTTTAAATGACATCTGATTGTCTTATTGCATCAAACCTTAACTTTCTCAAAGACTTGTATCATTTGAGAATCCATCAAAGTGACGTTTCAAGCTCGATAATGGAAACATTGTTTACATGTCATCTTCCCTAGTTTATATGTGATTTATGAAAGTTAGTTACAGTAGTTATATTGTATAAATAAGAACTTTTAACAATAGTTTTGTTAACCAAGAGTTGTTGCTTAAATGCATAACAACAGTTAGTTGAGAAAAGAATTCACTAAAATAGAAACTTGGAATTGTAATATCTAGTTGATAGTAAATTTTATAAATTAAAATTCGTTAACACTTTAATTGAACCGCATCATATATTTTTGGTGTGTGATTTTTTTCTTCTCTTAATTTATCTTCTAACTAATTTCTTTTACGAATTATCTATTATCATTTTGTCGATTTTATAGTTTGTATGGTAAAAGGTATGGTTTATACTGGGCCAGGAGAGGTGTAGTTAGAGAAAAAGTAAAACAAGCCCGAGTGAGCCTAGGAACTTAGGCTTGCAAACTACATTCCCCCTATTAAACACTTTTAGTTGAAAATAGGCCCAAAGATCTTATTTGGAAATTGTCAATTACTTAACATTAAATTAATATAATATAATCAGATGAAGATGAATAAAGAGTGATTTCGGAATATTTAAAACGAATACTAAGAAAAAAAGCAATTAATAATAAAATATTATAAATATATTAAAGAAAATAGATAAAATATTGAAATGTTGTTATATAATTTTGATACTATAATAATTTTTTTTTTAAAAACAACCAATAAATAAATAAAATATATTTATCATGAAATAGAAAACTGAAAAGTTGTATTTGAAATAGTCTGGAAAACCATAAAAACATTCCAATAATTTTTTATAGTGAATTTCTTTACAACTAATCCACAACTAAAACTTCAAATTATTTAAAATATAATTAAAAATTCTTAAATAATTGAGAAACTGAAGGAATAATTTAAACATTAATTTCATAGCAGGGGTTCGAGTTTATACCTAAGTGTCAAATTTACGTTGGTGAACTACCTTTTAATCTCATTCTCAGCTAAATTTCTGGGTGCTGTGCTGCTAAAAGAAGCAGAGGGATCTGAACTAGCATTCTAGACCATCAACCTGTGCTGCCCCACCACAGGTGGTAAACTAACTCACCGTTTGGGAAACCCGTTCCACCATTTAACATTTTCTTCTTTTATTTTTCCCTTTGTAAAAAGAAAATGATAAACAAAAACCCTTTGTGATAAAGCATGCATTTCATGATTTTCAAAGTCAAAAGTGTGATGGTTTATGGTCTTCACTTTTTTAAAGCTAATTTATTGGGAGGTAATGTGGGGCAATCTGGCAGAGTAGCTTAACGTTGGGGGCAAAATCAACACTAAAACATGCAACTATGACTTAATGACCAATGAAACAATAATTAAAAGTAGTTAACATTTCTACCATAAGTTTATAGACTAACAACTAAGAAACAAGAAATGGTTGGTTCCACATTGTCAACAATGGTCGGTTGTTCCTCCTCTTTTTTTCTTTCTGTTGAGGCCAGTGAATGTGCCACCGTTGGGCATGGGCCACATTCATAACAAAAGGAGAAGAAAAAGCTTTCATAGAAATCATCAATATTCTCCTACATCTTTCATCATTAAAGGGTTGGTTTTGATGGCACTGTTACCATTTCATAGAAGTCGTAGTATGTATACATGGTATTCTGAAGCATGTCACTTGTTCGTATTTTTTACATGTGCCCATAAGTTTAATTTCTAGCTTCGATGAAAAGGAATTTTATATATGATAAATTTAGAATTCTTTTGAATTCGCATTTCATGGAGGCTGTTTCCAAAGTATTTACTCTTTGAAATTTTCACTTAAATAGCATGTGCTTCTTATATAAATATTTGAAGTTTGGAAGACACTTACCATGAGCGTGCTTGTTTGATTTGGTTGTATATTGAAATCAAGAGAAAAATATGTGAAATTCGTTGAGAACATTAATTATACAATCCAAACCCAACAAAATTTTGATGGTTTTGATTGATTTGGTTTGTGCTGTTTTATAACAATTTTGTCAAGTACTATTTGTTAAATAATTATTCCTCTCAAAGCATTAGCAATGAATCAGTTTAAAACAAAATATTACGTACTATACAAATTCATAATAATATACTCATGCTAAAAAGTGAATCGTCTTTGTACTATATTAATTAAAAAGACTGAAAACTTAACACATCAATCATAATAATATACCACTACATTATCTATACATATCTAGAACAATTTCAATTAACAATTGTCCCCGTATTCATCTGTATAAACAAGAGCAAGAGTAAAATAAAATTTAATCAACAGTTCAATTACAAGAAATGATTTTTTTTTATATTTTAAAAAATAGACACAAATGGAAAATAGTAAATATAAATTAATAAGTAAATATAATATAATGGTTTTATTTGAGTCATAACTCCAAACTATCAACAAAATGACACGATTAATGAAAAAAAAAAAAAAAACAAATACAATCTCATGAAATTCAATTTTTGAAGTATATGGTTTTTCAATTTTTTAAATTGGGTTGGTTTAATTTTGATTAACCCTACTTATAGTTAGTTAAAATTTATCAAAGATTATAAGATTAAGATGAAAGTTATCGGACATAATAAAAAAACTTAATTTTACAACAAAAAAAACTGTTATGTGCTGGCGCTTTAATATTTGTTTTTACTGTTATAAATTTTATTTAATAAATACTAAATAATTATTATAGACATGACATACATTATATATTAATAGATATTTGTTAGTATAAAAAATACATCATATCATAGTATTTGTTATTTAATAGAGAAAATAAAACTATTATTAAATTTTGGTTTTGTCACTCGAAGAAAAGAATGCGTGCAAAGGATATTAGAAGAAAATATGAAAAAAAATATCTTATTATTTATTTTAGCTTTCTTGTAAATAAAAATGTAGAAAAATGTTTTCATGTTTTTAAGTAGAACGTTAAGACACTTAATTTGAACATAATGTTAGCTCTAAAAAACAATAAATTTAATTGGCAAATTATGTATATCAACTAAATAAGTCCTACATGCAAGGACTTTGTTTAAAAAGGTATATCACCAATCAAACACATCTTACATTTTTATATTTTCTAGTTAGTCTACGTAAATATGTATAATCTCGTTTAATCTCATTTGTAACATAATTATATATTGAATAAGCAATTGTCGAGATTTTCTCTCAACTTTAGTGAGTTCTTCTTAAAGTATGTTCCTTATTTCATGAGTCTTATCTTGAGTTTTCTAAATACAAATGATTATTTTTCTTGTGCACTTATCTTTCTCTCATAAGGTGAGATGTTTCTTCGTATCTTTCCTGTTTCATCTTTTGTATTTTGTGGCTCTTAATTTGTTCTAAGTGTTCTTACATTCTTATCTCATAAATTGAATCATACAAATTATGAATCCATAATTTTTAATAATTTCCACCAATTGAATTGGTTGTTCTCGATTTTTATTGCATAAACATGATTGAATCTACATTTTAATTGGTTCAAATTTCTTTTAGTCTATTTCTAATTGACTAAATATAACGGGATGTTGATGGTTCATAATTGATTGAAAGTCATATTTTTTAGATCCTAACTTTTACAAATAGACACTCATCACTTTATACCTAGAAAGTTAGGTGCTACATAGAACATTGTTACCTAAAAGGCTACCAACTTTTACTAAAGTTTGACATGTGAATAGAAACTTTGCATGTAACCACCAATGATCATCTTCAAGATGCTTATAAATAGAAGTCAATCCATGCAAAACCAAAAAAAGCTCCTATGTTGTTGTACATGTTGATTAGTGTTATCTAAATACAACTTCTTTAGATCGTCTAATACACATAAAATAAAGAATGATCTTTCTTTATAAATTCTTCACTTTTATAAAGTTTTCTTATGCAAGAAATGTTTATTTTTATATCATCTCTTAAGAGTTATCCTTATAACTTCAAACAACATCTTTAAGAGTGACAATTATAAAATACTCATGAAAGTTAAAAATGATTTAGTATAAAAAAAACTTGTGATATTTATCTTAGAGGGAAATAAACATGACACTCGAGAATAACTTTCTTACTTTTTATAAGCAAAAAGTAATAATGAAATAATACTTTATAATCTTCATATTATATAAAAACTCTTCTAAAAATATCTTTAAGTAAAATTGAATATAGCTCAATTGGAATGAAGTAGAATAAAAAGAAAATAAAAGAGTTTTTCATTACCTTTGCTATCATATATTTATGAGTACTCTTGTTATATTTTTATGAGTATTTGAAAAAAAAAAAACCGTTTTCTTGAAGAACTAACTTATTATTTTCATTACATATCACATCAAATTATATTTCGACTAACATCACATTAAGTTATTTTAAGTTCAAAGTGTTATGTCAAGTTATACTTCAATCATTTAAAAAGTTTTTGAAAAAATTTTCATCCTTAAAAATAAATAAATTCCAACAAATCCTTCACTTGCACAAACCACTTTTTTACTTGAATTTCAAGTTTGGAGGACTTGTTTACCTACTTACATTCAATATACTCAAAATATAATCAAGATATCTCGTAAGTTAATTATTATCAACAAATCAATTTGGAAACCGTTAACAAATAAAGTCTTATCTATTTAGTTATCATTAAATATATATTCAATATGATATTCATTTATTCTTACACCTTAAGACTTAATATGATTATATTATTAATAAAAGATATGAAACTACAAAAATATTATATATAATAATATATCTAATATAGGAAAAACTTCAACTCTTACATTTATAATTTATATTGTATTCTTATTTTATTATTTACTTACTAACTTGAGTCTGTCTGAATATATTAAGTGAACTTTCATTTTATTCCTATTTAATCTTCGTAGGACTTCATACTTAATCCTAATAGGAAATGAGATGAAATCATATTTTCGTAAGTGTAAATGAACTCAGAGATTCAAAATTCACATATTAATAAATAAAAAATGGTCATTTAATTTTTTTAACAATAATTTCATTTGTACTTATGAATTATGTTAGACATGCACAATCTAAAGCCTAACATATGTTTTAGGTTGTAGACATCTATAATACCATCGGATAATATGTTTGTGAATGGTAAGATGATGATAACATCTACCTAGAAAATTATCAAATAAGCTGAAAATACATGTAGTTTTGTCAAATATTTAACCTATCAACTTGGTTCAATGATCAATTAAACCAAACCGAACCATTAAAATTGTGACTTAAAAATGACCGGTTCAGTTTAACCTAGCAGGAGAGGACAAACAAATCAAACAAAATTGATATAAATTCATAGTTGGAATTAATATAAATTTAAGAAAAAACAGTAAGTACACTAATTTGATCCGATGGACCAATGTTGTACAAAAGAAACATGATTCCTGAGAAATCAAAATCAGTCTATGTCTGTTTGGTCCCTTGCTCAATCTAAACAGAACTATTAGGCATTGGATATGTCTCGGGAAAGCGAAAAAAACCTTACTTCGTTTACAATTATTATAAGATATTTTGGTGTGTGGCGTGTTTGGTTGATTAGTAAATTTTGAGCAGATTGGTACAAAACCCAAAAAGTGACGCTGCACAATCTATATTTGCAATTATTGTAGAGTAGAGAAACAAATATAAAAAAATTATGGTGTCGTACAAGAATATCTATTGGACACTGGAATCTACACTAGTTTCGTAACATTATTTCATCCGAACCTGGAGAACATTTAACTGATAGTTAGACATTGAATGTGTTGGAGCATCGGTCTCTCTTTTGTACCTACAATGATCCCGTGTCTTTTATGACCCTCCTCTACCACTTCTCCTTTTCCTAACTGTTACTTCTCTTTCACTCCATTGCACATTCACTAGTCACTGTGCCTTTTCTTTTTATATCTCATTTTTAACCTTTTGGTTACATCATAACATACCTTCAACTTTTTAATAGGATAATACAAAATATATATACCTTCAGACAAGGATTCGTAGCTGTCGGTGGAAAGGGTAAGCATCCTATGACATACCCGTTGGGATTTTTCTGATAACTTATCTGCCTGTTGTTTTTCATTCACCTCCAACTTCCGTTGGTGGCTAGTTGGAGTTTTAAGAGTGCTTTTTTAAGTCTTGTTCATGCTAAGTTCTGCCAGGTACCAGCTCTTTGCATTATAAACTCTTCCAATTAGTGTACTTTTCTTTCAACCTTTTTTTTTCCTCCCTTTCAATTGTTGCCATTATCTTAATTTTAGAGTTATACACTTTTTGCATCTGCCATGAACACTGGGCAAGATTACCATTTTAAGAACATTAGCTTAGAACTTTATGGAAAGACCAAAGTGAACAGTAACTAATAATGTTCCCAAATTAAATGCAGAAATGTGGATGTGTGAAACCATGTATGTTATTTCAAGTTTCATGCTCCCTCTTAAGCAGATTTTATCTGGGATTTTTCTGTTTCCATTTTTTGTATTGAAGTCTGTTCATTTTCTCGATTCTTCATTCATGTTAGATAGTTCAGCATTATGAACTAAGTTTTGAATTTCAACACGAAGGAAAAAAAAGGAATGGGTATTGAGTACCGGATTTCATTGGTGGATCTTCTTAATTTCAGAATGTTAACAGAACGAAGATCACTGAAGTTGCTAAAGTTCTTACAGTATTTTTAGAATCCCGTTCAAATAGACTTCAGCGCACGTCTTTTTACACTCTTAACAATTTTGAGTGAGTTTTTACTTTTTGGCAGTTCAAAGCTAATTACCGCTTCATCCAGTCAAAAGGTTAACCATAAAGGATGAGCTTTCACTTGGTTCAAATGATTGATAAGATGTCAGTAAAACTGTTGATCAATAGTGTAGTTTTTCTCGCTAATGGGTGGAATGAATCTTGAACTTCGTGCATATGTAACTTTCTTTGGTTTAGTCTTTTTTTTTTCTCTGTTGTATTGAAACTTTTAGGATCAGATAGAGAAACTAGTGTAGGAAATGAAATTACTTTTATTGATTGTTGCCATTCAATAGCATTAAAATTTTCTCTTGGTTCGTGAATAGTACCTGAAATCATGAACCACAAGCCGTGGCTTTGGAGGAAAAAATCTATGGAGAAAACAATCTTTGCAGGGGACAAAGTTGTCAGCCCTTCAATACCAATTGAAGAAGAGGTACTCAAAGCTTACTCACTTTTGTATATTGCTGTTTGTTTTCCTCATTCAGTTATCTTCTCTGGTTTTCCAGTTTTCTGCAAATCATCAGAAATGTTGAATCCTACCTGCTTAGTTTTGCCGAAGTGTTGATACTGGATCTGAATTCATACAAAAAATGCTTGATCTGACAGACAGTAATATATTTTCAGGTATACAAACTTCCAGTAACTAAAGAATCTGGATCGGAAAGATCATCAAGAAGTCTGAATGAGAAGTTGGCAACAGTCCTTCTTGATTCTCATTCTGGAGATGACCCTTTAGCAAAACATGACCAAAAGTGTCAACAGGAAATTAAAGGTATCTTATTGTCACACTTTCCTCCTCCTTGTCCCACCATTATTGTGCTTCTTTAGTGATTTCTATTTTAATAAGTGTTTTCTGCTCATGCCCTCATCTTCCTTCACGATTTTGATTCTGATCTTTCGAATCTTTTGATAAAAAAAAGTAGGCAAGGAGAAGAAAAAACAGGAAGTAAAACCTGTTGAAGACTTAGATGAAAAAGCGTCTTCTGTGACTGTTTCTCCTGCAGATGCAACATTGAAGGAACATTTGGAGCCACCAAGCTGTGTTCAAGAAGAACAAGGGAAACAGTTGAGTGGCGCCATTCGAAAGATATCAATAGAGGATGAGAAGATTCAGAAAGAATTGGAAGAGAAGTTGAGGGAAACAAGTAAAAGGATAGATGACCTAACTGCTGAAAATACTCATCTTGCTAATGCCTTGCTAGCCAAGGAAAAATCAATTGGGGACCTAGTAAAGTGTAAGCAAGAAGCAGATGCTGAGTTTAGTACATTGATGACTAGGCTAGACACCACAGAAAAGGAAAATTCTTTCCTAAGATATGAGTTTCAAGTGCTGGAGAAGGAACTTGAGATCCGGAAAGAGGAAACGGACTATAGCCGTCAGTATGCAGATGCCTCTCATAAACAGTACCTTGAGTGCTCTCAGAAAGTGTCAAATTTAGAAGCCGATTGTCAAAAACTCCGTCTCATGCTACAAAAAAGATCACCTGGTTCTGCTGGTATGGTGAATATGAAGAATGAAGTTGGAATGATGAGAAGAAGAAAGTCAAATTCCAACAGGCAATTGATCTTCAAAAACAATGATGTTGGAAACTCTACTGATGTATCTGAGAAAAGTTTTGCCTTAATGATGAGACGCTTGCAAGATCTGGATGAGGAGAACAAGGCTCTCAAAAGAATTTTAACCAAGAAAAACTCTGAACTAGAATCTTCAAGGCTTATGTATGCTGAAACAGCTTCCAGATTATCACAGGCTGAGATTCTACTTAGAAAGGTTTCTGAAAATCAGAAGTGTGTGGAGCTATCTCGGTGGTATCCCACATCGAATGAACTTCCTTTGATGTCAAATTGTGACATTTATAGTGAGGATGAGGCTTTGTCTTCTGGATCCTGGGCGAATGCTCTTATTTCAGAACTTGAACATTTAAGAACTTCAGAGGCTAAAGTTCGTAGGAGTAGTAAAGCCACTGAAGTTTCAGACATGAGTTTCATGGATGATTTTGTTGAGATGGAAAAACGAGCTATAGTTTCTATTGACACACCTAAAAGAAGATGCTTTTCTGATATAAGTGGTAGGGAGCTAGTACCAGTTGAACAAGATCTTCTTGGCTTCAGTGAGAGGAAAAAGGAGATCCAATTCAAACATACAACTGAAAAATCATTTGACTGGCTTCAGATTGTTTTGAATGCAATCTTAGAGGAGAAAAACATATCAAAACGAGGTCTTCATGAACTATTTGATGACATAAAAATTGCTTTGGATTGCATGACTCACCCATCTGCTTGTAAACCTGATACAGAAGCAGAAAACAGGCAACACTTCAATTCTAATTTGAGAAAGTCAATCCACAGGATTATCAACCTCATTGAAGGTATTGCTCCCAAGTCATTTAAGTGCAACAATTGTCCAGATTGCTTGGGGGATAATAAGAATTCGGACATATCCCAGTCACCAACACCCAAAGACTATTTTGTTCATGTTTTCCAATGGAAGTTAACAGACTTAAATCCTCTCCTGCACCAACTTGTTCACACCTGCAAAGATTTGTTGACAGGGAGAGCTGATTTTGAAAATTTTGTTGAGGAAGTAGCATTTGCTTTGGACTGGAGCGTTAATAACTGTGCCACCTCCACAAATGCTGCAATTGCAAGGGATAAGATCAAGAAGCATTTCAGCACTCATTTATCACAAAATGAAAATAAAATAGATGACGAAGATAAACAGTCTTCTCAATCGGTATATCTAGAAGATCAGTGTGAGCTCTTGAACACAAAGAATGGTCAGTGTGATCTCCTTGAAGATATTATTAGAAAGTTAAAAGATGATTTGAGGAATGCAAAAACTGTGAAGAAAGACTTGGAACAAAAGCTGATGTCAGTAACTGATGAGAGTCAGAACTTGAAAAAACAATGTCAAGGAGCACAGAACAACATCAGAGGTTTGGAATCAGAAATAGAGACACTGAAAGATCAGATTGAGAAACAAAAGATAGTAAATGAAGATCTTGATACACAGCTTACAATGGCCCAGGCCAAGTTAAATGACATTTTTCAAAAGTTTTCGTCCTTAGAAGTTGAATTAGAGGATAAAAATAACTCCTGTGAGGAATTAGAAGCGACATGTCTAGAACTTCAACTCCAATTGGAGAGGTAAAGATTCTATTCTTTTCCTCTCTTATAGGTTATATGGTTTATAATCCTACTACAATTTTCTTTAGCCATGCACTATGAATCTGACTTTGAGAACATGAAAAAATATTTACAGCATTGCAAAGAAGGAATCTCTAGCATATGGCAAATACGAAGTAGAAAAGATATACCAAACTGTAAGTAGTTCAAATCCCAGCTAGTTCTATATGTATCATGTATGACTATGACACTGTTATCATTGACTCTGGTAGGTTCTGTATGTTGCAAGGCATGTATACCTTTTGCATTATCATTCATCAATTTGAATCAGAAATGAATAACTCATGCATATTATTTGTAATAAATAATGGATGTGTTTGAACATCAACTAATGATTTATTCATTAATAACAGAAGTTACTTCTTATACACATGCTCAATTTTGAAGAGTCAAATCTATCAATTTTGAAGAGTCAAGTCTATCAACTTTTGAACACTTGAATAAATCTACAAAATAAATATGTATGTAATTCAGGGCTGGGAGATCACAACAGCTTCATCAAAGTTGGCAGAGTGTCAAGAAACCATCTTAAACCTCGGGAAACAACTCAAGGCACTTGCTTCATCTAGTGAAGTGGCACTTTTTGACAAGGTTGTCTCCACAGCAAGTACTGTGGCCAATCCAACCCAGAAGAAGAACTTGATCAAACGATCCTCTCTACGCAATCAAATGCAAGCTGAGGATGAAGCTAAAGGAATTATCCATAAGTCTGTCCAAACTGAAGAAACTAGCAGAGAAAAAGAAGCGCAGATGCCACCCCTTGTTCAATCTGAAACCGAAAAGTCTCTGCAAAGTCCTAATAACTTGGTTAATTCTCCCGAAACAAGTCTTACTTCAGAGAAAAATGATAAAAGCAAAGCCACAGGATCAAGGGCAATGGTGCCTGGTAAAAAACAAGTAGGCTTTGGTTTTCTGAGAAAGCTGCTGTCAAGACGAAAGAAAGGGAGGGCTAAGGGAACCAAGTTATTAGCCAAAGCATGACTAAAGAAGGATCTAGCACTGAATATTAAGACATGATTATGGTATAATATGCTTTGTCTTTTGTTAAGATTCTAGTGCAACATGTTTTTTATCTGTTGGGAACGACTTCTTTGATTGGAGATGATTGAGGTTGGAAGTTGAGACCAGAAGAGTGAGAGCAAAGGTTTGGTGTTGTAAATAGCTGATGTAAATATTGATTGGTATTTGAGGTTAAGCCATGCATGCATGGAATTTTTATTTTTTTTTTTGGTTTGCTTTTCTTATAAGACGCTATTGTTTAGTTTTTGCAAACCGCTGAAATTTTGTTCAAATAAGTTACATGGTTGATTTTTTTTTTCACACAAGTGCAATTTTAATTTAAATTTATCGAAATGGATAAACTTTAAGAAAAATTACACAAGTGACGTTTTGTAAGTATGTCTTTAAAGTAGATTGTGCTTTCATTTAATTAATTTTTGCAGAAGTTGTGTTTTAGATACAGAACCTTCTTTTTATTATTTTTAAAGAAGTCGTACTTTATATGTATTTCACTTTTTATATTTTTTTACTTTTTACATTTGCTTTTATTTGAGAGACATTTTTTTTTTATTTTGAAACGTATTTTTATAATTTAATTAATGAATTAAAAATTAAAATATTATAATATATTTTTCAAAATATTCACATATATATTTTTTAATCAATAAAATTTACATATATAGTTTTAATAATCAAAATATCCAAGAAAAAAAAATCTCGAAATAAGAAAAATATTCTTATATAAAAATTAAAGAAAACAAACATTATTAATCTCAATTTTAATTTATTAATCAAATTATTAAAAAAATCTTAAAATAAAAAATATATTTATACAAAAATTTAGAAAAAATAAAAGATTTAAAATTTTCATTAATCAAATTATTAAAAAAAATTCAAAAATATTATAATATATTTTTCAAAATATTCACATATATATCTTTTTAATCAATAAAATGTATATATATAATTTTAATAATCAAAATATCCAAAAAAAATCTCAAAATAAAAAGTATTCTTGTGTATGTGGAGGTTTAATACCTAACCAAAAAAGTGAGTATAATCTTCTATTTCCCTCCATAATTCAAGTAATCATATGCAAATCTTAAATATCACTATCTAATTTTCAACAAAGCTCAAACACTACCTTTGAAAAAGTTAAACTTATCAAAAACTCGACTTCTCTAAAATCAACATCAGCACACCTGAAAACATTCCAGCTTCGATTCCAGTAAAAACAAAATACTTCAAAGTTATCATTTATTAGACAAAATATACTTATTTACTGTTTAAATAAAAACTTATAAATGATGTAAATACGCTTACGGTTATATGAACAAAAACTTATCAAATAAAATATACTTATTATTTACCTAAGTAAAAGCTCGATTTATATGGGCAAAACTCTTGTACATGTTCGATCAAACAAAGTGCTTACATCTATTGAGACCTTAAGCTTAACAAATAATGTGTTATACTCTTTTGTTAAACACATCATCAGATCTAAAAGTCGGGTCTATTAAATCTTATAAAAACCAATAGAAGTCATTATAACATTTCCACTCTTTTGTTAAGCACATAATCAGATCTAAAAAGCTCGGGTCTATTAAATTTTGATCTAATAAAAACCAATAGAAGTCATTATAACATCCCACGTCATTATAACATCCCACTTAAATAAGAATATTTCGCTCTAAAACCAACTTTCTTCATATTGAAGAGCCAACTTTATTCGTATTGAAGTCCTTTTAAGCTATGAAGGAGCTCCAACAAGAATCCACTCAAATATAAGTAATCTAAACATTTTTTCTTTACATTATTAACTTGAAATTGAACGAACCAAATGAAAATCCTATGTCAATAAAATAGGCTTCCGTAAACTATATTTTAGAGTCGTCCAATGACTCTCTTTCATAGCCAAAAGAGAAGAAGAAGAAGAAGAAGAAGAGAATGGGGAAAAAGCTTGCGAAAAAACAATAAAAAAAAAATCATACAATTTGAGTTTCTTCTTCGCATCTGCGGTAGAATAAGTATAAATTAAAAAAAACCAATAAATTATAGGAATCACCATAATAGTAAAGCAGTTTGGAAAAATCCAACGCCTAAAATGATAAAAAGAAAACATGAAAAGGAACACATGTAAGCAAAATAATAAAAAGTATCTTGATTTCCCTAAGTTGATGGATTAATCAAGTTTATATTTTCTGTGAATGTATAAAGCTCAAAAAGTACACATTCAACTCTAAGTCAAACCTCGCTTCCCATTGAAGCCTTTGATTTACTCCTAATAGTTTTACTGACCCAGAATTTTCTCCAAAGTTATAGACTTCTACACATTCTTTCGGTCGTAAGTAGCTCACGATATATTTTAATTTAAACCATAACATAAATCTAAATTTGGAGATTTAAACCATTGCAAAATTTCATACTCTTGACTCTTCGTGCCCGTTATTTGTTGTGATAAAGTACAATAAAGTACCTATATCAGAACCCAATTATTCCGCATAATGCATTCCATAAGTACTCAATGGCGCTTAATTCCAACATTCCTATAACTAGGGTAAAGAACTCAATTCCATCATGCATAACCAAAAAACCAAGATTTCAAACTTAATCTGTAACAGTTCCATAATTCAATTCGTCCCTATTGAATAAAACATCCAACCATCTAACAAATAACAAAAGGCCATCAAAATTATAGAACTACCAAAATTACCAACAAAATTGTTTTCCACAGCATGAAACATGAACCGAAACAAAACACAAAAACATCTTCCTCAACGGTAAGACTTCTGGAACCTGGCTCGAGCACCACGACCACCGAACTTCTTAGGCTCGCAGCGCCTGGGGTCCGCAACGAGCAACGTGCGGTCGTAGCGAACGAGAATATCCTTAATCTCCTTTTTGCTCTGTTCATCCACGTACTTCTGATAGAAGGCGACCAGAGCCTTCGCAATACTCTGACGAATGGCATAAATCTGGGAGGTGTGGCCACCGCCCTTGACGCGGATTCGCATGTCCACACCCGCGAACCGGCTCTTCCCGAGAAGGAGGATCGGCTCAAAAGCCTTGAACCGGAGGATTTCCGGTTCGACAAGCTCGATGGGGCAGCCGTTAATCTTGATGAGACCGCGCCCTCGCTTGCAGTAGGTAACGGCCACCGCGGTCTTCTTCCGGCCGAAGCATTGCACCTGCTCCAACTCTTGCCCCTGTGACATTCTTCTTCTTTCACTGTCCCAAAAACAAAACCCTAATTTCGCACACTCAGTGAAATGGGATTTGGAATGGGGCCAGAGGGAGATTATATACCGTTATGGTATCAGGGTTTTTGGAGCAACAAAAATGGCCTTCGCTAATCACACATGGGCCTAGCCCAAAACTTTACAAAGCCCAAATACCTACAAAGATTTGTGCTGAACTTCGTCACTATATCAGTATCATAATCTTTGATTAATTTATTTAATTTTCCTACTTAATTTTTTTAAATAATTCATAATAAATGGAGGTAGGACAACATAATTGTACATAACATGAAAAATAATTGTTTTAAAGTAGTGAATATTATAACTGTTTTAAATAAATTGAAAATAAGTTCAACATAACATGAAGGAGTACAATACATTAAACAGCGAAACAATTTTGTAGATACAAAATAAAATTTATAACATCATCAGCAGTGGGTCTTCCCTGCAATTCTTTCGTACTTATAAGTTTAATGATTAAGAATAACAGTTTAATTACTATAATAAGTGTTTATTGGGTATTAAGTTAAAATACACGTTGAAAACATGTTTTTATTGTATGTATATCAAGAATAAAATAAAATAAAAATAATAATTCTTACTTATTATTTTTTTAATTTTATATATATATATATATATATATATATATATATATATATATATATATATATATATATATATATATTACTATTCTCTATTAAAACAATCTCCCTCAAATAATAGAATTTACAATCTAATAAAATATATACAATTAAAGTCTCTATATATATAGAGAGAGAGACTTTAATTATATATATATATATCATAACTTACATGTTTTCAAAACTATTAAATTAGATTCCCTTAACATAATTTTATAATGAATTAATTTGAGAAAATAATTCATTTATTTGATAAATTTGAATTTTTTTAAAATGAAGTTAAGTTGTTTGAATAAAGAAATTGAAATTTAAGAATTTTTAGATAATATTTCAAATAAATAAAATAATAAAATTTGAAATTCCTCAGCTAGTAATTATATCTTTATATACACAAATATATTGAAAAAATGTAAATTGTTAAATATTATTTAAATATTTAAATTTAACTAATATTTTTTAAAGTTTAATTTTATATTTTATATTTTAAAATAAATATTTTTGAAATGAATCAGAAAAACAAATTTGAAATATAAAATATTTTAATTACTCTCTAAAAATATTTAGAAAATAAAGGAAATTTAATTGTAAGCAATTTAAATTTCATCCATTTCAATTTCTTGAAATTGTTGAAATGACTAGACAAATGCAATCTTAAGCTCTCTACACATAAACACAACCAAGAGATTTTGTCCAATTGACACGTGATACATGAAATATTAAATGCATCTATTGAATTTTTACCTACTCTTACATCTCGAGAGAAAAGGTAAAGAAAAAATGTATTATTGTACAACCAAAGAATTATTGGAACTGACACATGGTATATGAAATATTAAATGTATCTATTGAATGTTTATCTACCCGAGAGAAAAGGTAAAGAAAATGCATCATTCTACAACCAAGGGATTTATTCTAATTGACACATGGTATATGAAATACTAAATGTATACATTGAAGGTTTATGTACCCTTACACCTTGAGAGAAAAGTTAAAGAAAATGTATCATTGTGTATTCTTTATATGTAGTATATATACAACAAATGTTAATGGTATAATTTTTTTTTGAAATTTTTGAAATGGTGTATTTATTTATTTATTTTCGGATATAGATAAATCGTGTATAAGAGACACGATATCATTGTAAAGAAATCGTGATCTTATTCCACGGTTTAATATAAGATTAAATGAAATCGTAAAATAAGGACATGATCTTAATTTACTAGATGAAATTGTACATCTAATATTTCAATTAATGAGTTAATTAATATAGTGAGAATACTGTAAGATTTTAATAAGGTTAATATTCTTCACCCATTTCTCTTCTATTTCTATTTGGCAGGTATGATGTATTACTAATGTGCAACTAAAATAAATGCACAGTTACAAAAGTGGTTTTAATTATTGGTAAAAATAATTGAAATTAAATTGAAACAAATGTGAAGTTAATTTGAAATTAAACAATAATATGGTTGAGGGGATTATTGTTTAAATTAAAATAAAAATGATATGAGTATGAGATTTATATATTGAACTAAATTAAAAGTAAGTTTGATTTTGAAAAGAAAAATTAAATTAAATTAATATTTAGTAATAAAATATATTTAGCAAAATTAAGTTTAAGTTATATTTGAATTTAGTTACTAATATAAAAATAATTTAAAATAAAATTAAGATTTAGCAATAAATTTAGAATGAAAAATTTGAAAATATTATATAATTTTTTAAATAAATTTATTGTTAGTTTTTAAATTATATTTATTACTAACTAAATCTATTTCATATATTAATAACTAAATTCAGAGCATGTATTTGTATTTATTTTAGTTACACATTATAAATAGATCATATGTGTCAAACAAAAACAGAAGAGGAATGGATGAAGAATATTAACCCTACTAAAAATCATATAGTATTCTCACTATATTAATTAACTCATTAATTAAAATATTATATATATAATTTCATCTGGTAAATTAAGACGATTTATCCATATGTGGAAATAAATAAAAAAATACACCATTTCAAGAATTTAAAAAAAAAAATTACACCAATTTGCCTATATATACATGAGTTTGTATTTGTAATTATTGTAATTGACTAAAATAAATTGATATAGGTGTGCAGTGGGTGGCATTTGGTAGAATTGACGTTATGACAAAGAAAAAAATTAAGTGAAATACAAGAAATTGAAAACTAAGAGGCCAATAGGTAGGAATATGTTTGGTAGAAAGTAGGAACGGTATAGAACGCGAAATCAAAAGGTGAACAAAAAAAAAAAATCCGGAAATAATTTCTAACATTCAAGCTTGTCTTGTCTTTTTCTTTTGCATATTTTCAATGTGTCAATTAGCCAATTGACAAAACTATTCTAGACTTTAATAACTTAAAGTGAATTAGTTTATTTCCTTTTCTTTTGTTTACGGGAATTGTGGACCATTTTATTCCATAATATTGAGAAAATGCGGTGAAGAGGCTCTGTTCTGCTACGACAGTCCATTTTTCTTGCTTCACAAAGGCTAAATCTCCTAATTCATCAGCAATTTCATCTCTATCTCTCTTCGTGAAAACCAGCTTAGTTGGTTGAACTGATTTTGTCAATACTTCAGTCCTTGAAAATCTCATTTCAGATTTCTTCAACTTCAATTATTTTTTGGTGATCAACCTTCATCACAATAACTACACAAGTCATCATGACGTAAAAAATCATGTGTATGGATCTTCCAACGATTTTTTTCATAAAATCTTAAAAAAATGAAATTAACTTCTAACTTTTTTAATGTATATATTTTTCTTTTCCAAAGTTCTCGTGAAGAATTGTATAAAGAGAACTCAAGATACACACTACCATATTAATGAATTCCAAAACGAGAGAAAATGAATCTTTTGACAATTTTTATTTGAAACAAAAGTTCTTGATCCACCCTCTCCTCAACATATGCATCATTCCGTGATAATTGGCTTCACAATAAACCAAATTGGTGGAAATACATCAACTAAGAGAAAATCACTTGGCATTTGCATATGAAAAATACAGACACAAATATTTTGCAGAAAAGTAAAATAAAAGTATATATTGCTTTTAAATCCATTAGCTTCAACTCAATGATCACCAAAGCAATCATCATCATCATGAGGTGCGAAGAAGAAGCAAAGCAACAACACAAGCAATCACTTTATCCGGCGGCAGAGAGTGATTCCATCACCAACCGGAAGCATGCAAATTTCGATCCTGGGGTCCACAGCCAAGGCCTTGTTGAGCTCCAACACAAAGTCCCTGTAGTACCTAACATACTTCCTGAGAGGAGCATCAGGGGGTGCCACCACAGAACCGTTCCATAGGGTGTTGTCGTACCCGATCAGGCCTCCAACTTTGACAAGCTCAATCAACCTTTTGTGGTAATTGAGGTAGTTGTCCTTGTCCGCATCCACAAAGATGAAATCATAGCTCCCATGGTTCTTCTCCTGCATTTCACAACACACGGTAACCACTCAGTTACCCTCTTTTCACTCCTCCAACCGATGTTTCTTTTTCATCTTGCAACTGGGACAGGAAAGTTAAGAGATTAAAATGCTTACATCTTTAACCATCTCATCAAGAACTGGAAGAGCAGGACCTTCTCTGAATTCAATTTTGTGGTCAACACCAGCTTTTTTTATTACAGGCAAACCCAGCTCGTAATTCTCCCTGTTAATGTCCATGGCCAAGATCTGCGCAAAATATAAGCAGTAATCCAGGGTTCAGACATTTTTTTCTTATCAAACGATCCAAAAATTGGACCCGTTTGATGAGTAACTGTGTGATTAGATTGAAGTTTGAAGCTTGTAAAAAAAGATAAACAAAACTTTTCGCGCACAAGACTAATAACGAAGTTTTTTGAAGTAAAGAGAAAAAGTGCGAGTTAATGTAACTCATATCCAAACTTTGTACTATATTCAGTTACTCTTTCCCGAACTGATCAATAAATACACACTTGACTATGCTATAATTGCATATAAAATGGTTTTGACAGGAAATTTTGGTTTCGTGGAGAAAAAAATAGATTTATTCTTGGTGGTGCTAAACTCTGGTTTTTATACCTTTCCATCATCAGGAAGAGCGAGGGCGGTGGCAAGCAGTGAATACCCAGTGTAGACACCAATTTCCATGGTATTCTTGGCATTGATAAGCTTGAGGAGCATGTTCAAGAACTGTCCTTCGTCTGCAGAGGTAGTCATGATGTTCCTGTTGTTGTTTTCAACAAATCAGCAACCTTGGGCATAGAAACCAAGCACTAGGTGTCAATTGAAGAAAGAACTACACATACCATGGGTGTTTTGCTGTCAACTCTCTCAATTCTTTCATGGATTCAGGTTCTCTTGGGTAGACACTGGTCTCCAGAATATACTGCACACACCATAACCAATTAACCATTTTGTCAAGATCCCATAATTTACATGTTACAAACATTTGGGGGGCAAAATCAGGAAAAACAAATAAACAAAGGAATGCAATTGGGTGTACCTGGTAAAGAGCATCACTCTGGAGAAGGCTCTTGTGACCAACCTCTTGGTGCCTTCCAGCTTCAGTTTGAGTTTTTTCACCGTTGTTTGCCATTGCAATATCTTTTGGTGCCTTTTCTTTCTCCTTTTCCAATGACTTGATGAGTGAATCGGAGCTTGAAGGGGAGGGGGTGCTGAAGAGTGGTTAATATACGGAAGCAAATGCCGGTTCGAACCGGTTCGGTGAATGAAAAAAGGACCATGGTGTTTGGTTGAACCGTTTGGAGTCCGGGCGGGGGTAGGTGGGGTTTGTCCAGATTTATGGTGTGCTTAATTTGTTGGTAGAGAGATTTTCTGCATTTATGAAAAATAGGTTATGACATCATTTTAATGAATAAGAATATTTTATACCATGTTCAAGTTTGGCCCTTGAAGCGTAGTTTTACCAAAAGTGATTTTCAGTTATTTTGCTTTTGAATTGGATTTATTTTGCTTTGATAATACGTCATAATTGGGAATTGAGAAAGAGTGGTGGTGTTGGTGAGGAAGTCGCTGGTTGGAGTGGGAGGTCCCACACAGCATGGTCATTGCTATTGAAGTTGGTGTGGGGTTGGTGAAGGTGCTGTGTGTAGTGTAAGAGTTGGTTATCTTTCTAAAGTTTTTCTATTTTCAGTTTACCAAATTCATAAAAGGCAATTTAGAGTAGAATATTGGACTGTGATTGAGGTTTGTTTCCAATACTAATCTTATTGGTGCAATTGCATGCAAGACTAGGTAGTGGTTTTGGGAAAAGTTCATCATCAGCTATTTTGGATGTGCATAGCAAATCATGAACAGTCAACATTATCTTTTGCATTAATTATTTTTTTTATTTTTATTATTTACAGTAAATTACTTAAAAAATAATAATCATAAAAGATTAAAAGTTTTTTTTATTATCTATTTATAACAATCTAAAAAAATATTTTTTATAAATAATTTTTATATATTTTAGTAATTACTTTTCATTACAATAATTGTTATATTAAAAATTTTAATTTTACTAATTGCTTTTTATTACCGTAAAAAATGTAGACATATGTTTCAAATAATAATAATAATAATAATAACAATAATAATAATAATAGCAATAATAATAATAATAATTTTTTACACTTTTATTGAATTATTTATATTAATTTGTTTGAGTTTTTTTTCTTGTATTCTAGTTAAACATATATTCAATTTTTAAGATAAGGATTTAATTGGGAAATATCTTATCCGTGTTCTTCATTTGTATTTTTATTTTTGTGCTCGGTATTTTTCAGTTTCTCAGACTTTTTATATAAGTTTCTCAGACTTCTTTATATTAGTGGTTGATGTTGATTCTGTCATTACTTTATGTTTTTAAGGTAAAACTTATGTTTTGTTTTTTTTTTTTTTTTTTTTTTTTTTATCTTATGTCAATTGTAATTCTTGATTATTTTTTTATGAGAAGTTCGAGATTAAAATTTTTCCTTATTTGATTTTACTTGTTTTATCAAATTTTTAATATCTACATTTTTGTGAAGTTGAATATTAAATATAATTTTATATAAATATTTATGTAATTTGCGTGATGAAATCAATATCTACACTAAGTTGAATATTAAATATAATTTCATATGAATATTCATGTAAAGTGTGTGATAAAATCAATATCTACATTTTTGTAAAGTTGAATATTAAATATAGTTTCATAATATTTTTGTAAATTGCGTGATGAAATGTGTGGTGAAAACGAATTAGAGTTAATTATTATAATTCTTCACCTAAAATCATTTTATTTTATTTTTAAATGAACTATTATTCTATTATAGTTTTAATTTCAATTTTGCAAATAAATTTGTAAATACAACTGCATGATTTTCCTTTTAGGGTGTATTCTAGATTATAAGCTTCTTATATTCAACAACGTGTCTCAAGATATACAGTCTAATATCTATATACTTCGTCATCTCGATGGCAAATCTGATTATCACAATGAATAATCATTTGCAATTCCATGCTCCCTATCATTCTCTTCAAACACAATGCCTCCTTTACCCCCTTTGTGAGTGTAATATATTCTATCGAAGTACTAGAGAAAGCCACCTATGATTGCAAACTAAATTTTTAGCAAATTGCAGTTCTAAACAATGTTAAAACATACGCATAAAGTGACTTTCTACTACCAAAATTCCCCATATAATCAATGTCTACAAACCCCTTTATGAAAACTTTGTTATGGGTAGACCATCTATACACTAGACTAAACCATATTGTTTCATTCAGATATCTTAGAACCCACTTCAATGTTTTTCAATAAGTGCATCTAGGCTCTGCCATGAACTTGCTAATTACACTAACAATATGTGTCAGGTCCGATCTGCTACAAACCATCCCACACATGATGCTTCCTAATCCATTAGCATAAGGTACATCTCCCTCCTACCTTCCTCTATACTAGGAGCTAATGATAACTGAGAGCTTTATGTGGTGTCCTAAAGGAGTTTTTATAGATTTAGATTCATACATCCTAAATCTCTCAATCACCTACAAGTATCTTAATAGATATAATATATATCATCTAGTTCTTTTGTATACAAAAATTTTTGTCCAATATTTTTTTTGTTATAATATTCTTTAAAATAACAATTTTCTTATGTTTAAAATCAATACACATAAATATTTCTTCCTTCTAGACAATTAGAAAAGATTACATACTAGTAAAAAAAATAGTCATAAGTGTAAGATCAAAAGTAATTATTATGAAAATTATTAATTTATTATGCATAACAATATATCAATTAAAAACTTTGTGAAAATTTTTAATTAACCAATTATAATTGAATTCATAAAATCCATTAATTATAACTATTATAATTTTAGTTTTTTTTCTACTAAATTGTTTCATATTAATATAATTTTAGTTTTATTTCTGTCGAGGATAGTGTTACATTAATAAATATAATTTTTATTGAACTTTTATTCTTAAATGAAATCTTATGACACAAATTCTTTAAATAAATTTATATAGTTGTAATACGACTTACCTATTTTTATAAATAAAAAAAAAGAATTAATTCTTATAATTATCAAAAATATTACATTAAAATGGTATAAAAACCATTCTTAAATATTGTGGTGTGATTTTTTTTTTCGTTGTTATCTAGTCAAACACATGTTAATTTCTAAAATATAGATTTTGACTAGGAGGTATTTTATCCCAATCCTTTGCTTGTATTTTTATCTTGTTTTGATCTAGCTTGTCGTTCCTCACACTCATTTGAATAAGTGGTTAATGCTAACTTTGTCATCATGTTTTGTTTTTCCGCTAAAGTTGTGTTTCGCTTTCTGAATTTTTAGGTAATGTTCATCGCGGCTTTTGATTATTTTTAAACCACACAAATATCTTTGTTTTTGTTAAGAGGTTCAAGATAAAACTTTTTTCCACCATTTAATTTTTACATGTCTTGTCAAATTCTTGAGATCTAAATTTTCATAAAGTTGAATATGAAATATAGTCCTATGCTAATATCTATGTAATGGATTAAGAGGCTACAGATTATTTTGTATCCTAGAATGAAGGTTGGATTTTCCCTAAAGGGATTGATATTTAATTAACTTCTCTAGAAAATATGGTTGGTAAAGGTCCAAAGTAAGGAACCATTTAACGAACTATTTGGAAAATTTCCCTTGTCAGATTTAGATAAACTAGAAATGTCTTTCTAGGCTTAAAAAAATACACAAGACCAGACATCCATATAATAATAGGTATACGTTTGGAGGTTAATGGCTCTTGAAAAAAAAAAAAAAAACATTGAGACTAAAGAGTATAGCTCTAATCTTGTGGAGATAAAATATTCAACATCATGATCTTGGAAAATTGAATATTCCCATTAGTATCTTCGTTATAAAAATCTCCACAGAATCATTATCAACTAATATAAATTCATAGAAAATTCTGTTTTTACGTGAATGTTCTGGTAGGTAATAAAACTCTTTCGGAAAAAGTGTTGAGACTAAGCGCTAACTGCTCTGAATGGATTTTGATCCATGATTATTCTAGCTAGGATCATTATTGTATTTTTGTCTTTTGAAATATTGATTTTTTCAATAGTTGGTTGAGATACAAAATCTTTTGATCGATTAGGAATAATATCGTAGAATAGTAAATTTGTTGTAATATTTGTAAGTGAATTGGAAGTTGTTCATTGTATCAATTTTCTTTACAATATTGCTACCTAGTAGTAGTTGAGATTTGTAGTTATAGAACTTCAAATATTCTCAATGAAGACTACATTGATTTTCGGCTAGTTGGTTTTATACTGATAATAATAATATTAAAAATAGTAGCGGCAATATATTATTATTATTATTATTATTATTATTATTATTATTATTATTATTATTATTATTATTATTATTATGTTTATTATTATTATTATTATTATTATTATTATTATTATTATGTTTATGTCAAGCGTTTAAAAGATTGGAATGATCTCAACCATTAAATGATGGACCCAATAGGGGCATGTGGCATAAGGTTTGGTGAAGACTAATTGTAAAAAAATTGAGTTGCTTTAAGTCAAAGGAATGTGAACGTGAGTAGTTAAAATCAAAAGAACTAGAGAAGAAGAGAAAAGATGGAGCTTTTTTCCAATTTGCCTGCTTCAAGTTCAGCTATCTATCCAACACCATGGATTTTGCACGATTTGTTCGTGGACTCTGCTTCGTACGATGGAAGGGCCAGAGTGCAGAAAAAGCAGAAGATGATTTATCTGTTATCCTTTAAATTAAAATGCTTGAAAATCGAGATGAAAAACATTACGTAATTAAACAAACATACGTAATGGTAAAAGAAAATATTAAAGTAAAAGTATTTCTTATAGATTCTAAAACAAACAAGTTTCAGGAAGAACGGTTTAAGCACCATGAGAGTACCAATAATATCTTCAAATCCCATATTACTATTCTTTACCAAAAAAAATCCATATTAATATTGGTATGATTTTAAAGATAATCATAATAAAGGTCAATAGAAAATAGAATATAGTATTTACTAAGAAAATTCAGTCCAGTTATATTTTATAATATCCCCTCTCCCCCTTTTGACACCTACGGTAATTTTCCAATTTAATTTTCAAAAATAAAAACAGATAAATCATTAAATAAAATAAATAAGAGCAAGTAAGTTGACATATTATAAGAGTACATGAATGAACCTATAACACTCGAACACCATCATTCTGCTACTGATAAAATCACCTTCCCATTTGCGTGTAAAACCTTTATCATTAATACTCCGTGGTAGTTAAAACCATAATGCCAAAATCAATTATAGGTGTTGGTTCGACGATAAACATAATCATTCCTCTATTATTTCATGGATCTCAAATTTTTAAATTAAAAATCAATTCTAAAAAAGAATTTGAATATAACTCAAAACATTGTGTTACATATTTTTGTGATTTGTTTTGTTATATTATCAAAAGAGTTATCTAATCTTTCGAAGAGAGATGTTGAACTTAAGAGTAAAATCAAATCTTAAGAAAAATTGTTTTGATGATAATATTTTGAAAATGTTAATGGTAAAAATGTATTATGTTTTATAACTATTATTCGTATTTAAAAGTTTTATCCACAAGATAATCATGAGAGTTTTAGTTTAGTACATAATCAATTTTTAAATTAACCAAGAGAAATTGTTTTTAAAAAGTTAAAAATATAGTAAAAAGATTTTAATTTTTTTATTTTATCGATTAAGATCTTATATACTCAATTAAACTATTCTTATTTTAGAACAAGATAATATATTATTTGATTTATTATTTGATTATAAAATAGAAAGCAGAAAAATGTGTCTTATTAAATAATTGATTAACTTCTATCGCTTTAATTTCTTCTAAATGAATAAAAAAACAAAAATAATTAATTAACATGTACATTAATCGATTAAATCAAAAAGCGTTTTAAATGATTTTAATTTTAGTGAAAATAACTAATTACTAACTTTAGATAGTGATTAAATATGTCTAAAAATAGTTTGTAACTAGCCTTTTTAGAACTTGTAAATAAACTTTTAATTCACTTATATATATATATATATATATATATATATATATATATATATATATATATATATATATGATAATACTTTGAAAAGTGAATTTACAAACGTTATAAAGGTAATTTCAGTTGTTAAAAGGTGCTTTCAAGTTTCAAGAAGGTTGTGTCATGTTATCTAATTCTCTTGTATTGCTTTTGTTGTGTTATTTTTTGGTAAGATATTTTTTTTTTTGAGTTGTTGAAATGTATTTATTTTGGTTATTTTTTTTAGTATTTAAGAGTTGATTTGGTTGGTTTTATCTTGGTGTGATTCAAGGATATGACATATCCTCTTGATTGTATTTAAGAATTAATCTTATATTGTCTATTGTCTTGTATATGTTGTATATGTTTTACTTGTATAAAACATATATAAAGATAGTGAATTCTAGTTATTTGAAAATTGAATAGTTGATGCTGAATATAGAATCATTTATAATTTGAACCAATATAAATTCTTCTTTGATATTTATGCTTCTCTATCTCTTTGATCTTGTGGTTATTAATCTTTTATCGATATTGAAGAATGGTTTTTCAAAGTACTTAAAGAAATGGTTAATTTTTTCTAAATGTTTTCAAAACCAATTCACCCCTCTTGTTTTAACTTAGTCTCACATACATTTCTAACATTTGGCATCAGAGTTGGTTCTTGAAAGATATTTAAAACGGAGATTTTAAGAAAAAATTTCATGGCTTTGCAAAACCAAGCTTATATTGAAGGTGCTATTGTAAGCATGCCTCCTTTTTTTGTGGTGAAAATTATCACTTTTGAATAGTGAGAATGGGAATCTTTTAGGAATATATTAATAGTGGCATATGAGATGTTGTTATGAATGAACCATATATTCATATGCATGTACTTAACAATGTGCAGGAAGAGAAATATTTCTCCCATTGGACAATTGATGAAGAAGGAAAAGCTCAACATGATGATGTTAGAGTAAAACTTCAACACCCAGTTTTGATTAAGTGCTTAAACTAACAAAGCATGAAGTTGCATGTGATATGATGAAGAAAAATTGATATGAGTGGATCGTCTGTCAGACGATGAAAGCACCATGATTGACCAACCATAATGTCTACTGAAAGTTGAAGATTTCGTAAATACAGTAAAAGGCCAAGCTAACACATTCATGGAGAATATTCATGAAACTTGTGTTTTTATTACAGAGAATGTCTTCTATGTCTGTTCGAAGAAGATATGCACCAAACAAACAATGTTCAAATATATCTTAGAAGTATGACTAAAGTTGTAACATTCGCCAACTCTCTTGACACAACCTATTTTTCAACTCTGACCCAACTACATGTCTTGTATTATATGCACTTTTTTAACCATTGTTTGGTGTAAAAGCTTCTCTATCAAAAAAGATAAGTACTAACACCTATCAGAGAGATCGTGCGAAGAAGATAAGAGAAATCAATACTACATGTCATACATTTAATGTTTTTCAATGTAAAAGCTCATTTGATGATACCAAAAGAAGAAGAAAATAAAGAGAGATCAAAACTACTCAATGGATAGAGAAAGCAATGCAATGACTAATTTTTCCAACCCTATAAGAAGATATACTTCGAAGAGAAGAAAGTGAAGTGAGTCATAAATTGCAAGTGCTAAAAGTCTACTAAAAAGTTTTTGTGCGTAAAATATTTGTAAGAACACAATTTGTGTTCTTTCTCGCATAATAATAGAGAGAGCTTAAACCTTGTACGCATCATAATAAAAAAATTATCCATAATAATAATAAGAATCTTTTGAAGATACTGGAGAAAAGGTTTCTTTATAATCTATGCCTTCTCTTTAAGTAAAGCCCTTAGCGACTAGAGAAGATTTAATCTCTTTCTCCATGACACCAATCCACTTTTGAGAATTAGAACTTTCCATGGCCTCACAGAAGTTGATTGGGTCATCTTTTGTTAAACTAATGTCATCCTCATGTTCTTGGAGGTACACAAGGTATTCATCCAAAATAACACTTCTCCTTTCTCTTATAGATCTTCTTAATGACACTTCTTGAGGTTGTTGAGTTTGTTCTACAGGTTGTATTTGAGGAGGATTCTCATTGTTGTCTTGTTCTATAATTGTGTCCTGAATAATAATAGGTATGAATACCTGATCATTATCAATAATAGATTTCTCATAAAAAAACAACATTCCTAATGTTTCCTTCCCCTCCAAACTCAACATCCTCGAGAAAAATTGCATTTCCCATTTCAAAAATTGATCTTGATGTAGGATCATAAAACTTGTATCCTCTTGAGTGTTCAGCATAACTAACAAAATAGCAGCTAACTGTCCTTGAGTCCAGTTTTCTTACATGTGGCTTATAAGGTCGTGCCTCAGTTGGACATCCCCAAATGTGTAAATGTTTTAGGCTAGGCCTTTTATTAGTCCAGAGTTCATAAGGGTTTTGTTAACTGCTTTGCTTGGTGCCCTGTTAAGGATGTACACTGCGGTCTTTAAAGCTTCTCCCCAAAGTGATTCAGGCAAGGTGGAATGACTGATCATATTTCTCACCATATCCTTAAGAGTCCGGTTCCTTGGTTCTGCAACACCATTCATACTAGGTTTGCCAGGCATGGTGTATTGCGGGACAATACCACATTCTTTTAGAAAAAGCGCAAAAGGTCTTGGAAGTTGTTCTCCTGATCCATCATATCTTCCATAGTATTCACCACCACAGTCAGATTTGACAACTTTAATTTTCTTTCCAAGTTGGAGTTCAACTTCATTTTTGAAAGACTTAAAAACGTCCAAGGATTGAGACTTCTCATGAATTAAATATAAGTACCCATAACGAGAGTAATCGTCTATAAATGTGATAAAATACCGTTGTCCATTCCATGAAGCAATAGGAAAGGGACCACATATATCAGTATGTATTAGTTCTAAGACATCTTTAGCTCTCTGTGCGCTTAGTTTTCTTTCATTTGTTCTTTTCCGCTTGATACATTCAATACAGACTTGAAAATCCTTTAAATCTAGGGGTTCAAGAATTCCATCCACCATAAGCCTCTGAATTCTCTGTTTAGCTATGTGGCCTAAACGCTTATGTCATAATGAGGCAGAATTCTCATTCAGTTTTCATTTTGTACCTCTTGAACTTGTTTGTAGTATTTCGTTGCAGAAATTTAAATCAAGCTTATACAGATTATCAATTAAAAAAGCGGAACAAATAATATTTGAGTTTTGGAAGAGACTAACTTTATTATTTTTGAAAGAACAATGATAACCAGATTTGTCCAAACGAGAAACAGAAACTAAATTCCGTCTAAACGACGGTACATAAAACGTCTCAAATAAATCAAGAAATAATTCAGTCTTAGAACATAATCTGAAGGTTCCTACAGCTTCCACTGTAACTTTATTGCCATCCGCCACATAGATGAATCTTTCAACATCACTTGGTGGTCGGCTCCACAGGCAACCCTGCATAGTAACACTTATATGAGTAGTAGCTCCAAAATCTACCCACCAAGTGTTCATAGGTGCAAAACTTAAATTAACTTAAGAACAAACAAAGGCAAGAATCATACTCTTTTTTGCTCGCCAAGCGGTTTGGTACAATCCTTTTTAACGTGTCTTGTCTTCTTGCAAAAGAAACATGTTAAAACATCATTTTGTTTCTTTGTCTTTCTCTGCTGAGAAGGTGCAACCGCATTAACCTCATGCTTTCTTTTATGCTGGTAGGACGAAGTCATATGAGCACTTTCTTTATGTTCTTGTTGTAACCTCTCTTCCTCTTGCACACAATGAGATATTAACTCATTCAAGGATCAAGTATCTTTTAGAGTATTATAACTCACTTTGAATTGCCCAAAGTGTGTAGGAAGAGAAATCAAAATCAAATGCACGAGTAAGACCTCAGACAACTCTAACTTTAGTGCTTTCAATTTTGAAGCAAGATGAGACATTTCCATAATGTACTCCCTTATGTTCCCTTTGCCTTTATACCTCATAGAGACAAGTTTGCTCAAAAGATTACTTGCCTCTGCCTTTTCATTTTTGGCGAAGAATTGTTGAACATCCTCTAGGAATTTTTTAGCATTGCTATCTTTAGTAATAGAGTCCCGAAATGCTTCAGGAATAGAGCGTTTCATAATCATTACACTCATTCAGTTGGATCAATCCCATTTCTCTATTTTAGCCTCATTAACATTTCCTTCAGTAGCAATGGGTTTGTCTTGCCGAATAACTATGTCTAAATCCATACAACCAAGGACAATCTCTACGGTATTTTCCCAAACTTTGAAGTTTGTACCATTTAGCATAGGGATGCTGCTAACTTGAGTAGAAATATTGGCAGTTGAAGCTGAAGCAACAACAACTGAATCCATCAAAATATATTGTTAGCAAGAATAATGGGAAAATTCATACTGAGATACCTAGAACAACATTAATTTTTAATCTTTGTATAGAAAAATTAATTGTAAGTGGTACTCTCATTGCAGTGATCAAATATTGTCAAAAAATCCTGTCAAATAATAAGCCTTTCTTTGGACCGACTCAAGGTTCACATGGAAACTTGAGAATTTGCAACCTATTTATTTACTGCAATTGGCCAAACAATAATCTTCCTTTGGGCTGACTAGTGCTCGCATAATTAGATAAAAAATAAATAAATATATAAATAGAAGGTTCAATGTTTATTATTTGGCCAAACAATAAACTTCCTTTGGGCTGTTTATTATTCGCATAAATAATAAGCATCATATTAGCCAAACAATAATCTTCCTTTGGGCCGATTAGTGCTCGCATAATAAATAAATATATCAACTGAAGGTTCAATACTTATTATTTGGCCAAACAATAAACTTCCTTTGGGTCGTTTATTATCCGCATAAATAATAAGCATCATAAAAAAAATTCAATGTTTATTATTTGGCCAGACAACAAACTTCCTTTGGGCCGTTTATTATATGCATAAATAATAATCATTACAAAAGAAAACTTCAATGTTTATTATTTGGCTAGACAACAAACTTCCTTTGGGCCGTTTATTATCTGCATAAATAATAAGCATTATATAAAAAAGGAATTGCATATAAGCAGCGAATATAACAATGGAAATAAAGACTTGGATATGTGAATTGTATTCAAGATCAAAAATATTACATATGCTTTTCAAGGCAATTAACCAGCGGAATTATTATGTATATCATACCAGCAATTCATATGAATTACCAAAATTGCAACATACAGAAACCAAAGCCACAATACAATAAAAAATTATATAATATGAGACAAAGGACATAAACATCAAATAAAATTATATGTGTTTATTCTTTAATTCCAAACAGGTATAACAACAACATAATTCAATCCAATGATAAAACTTTATTCCCAATAATTTAACATGAAGTCGGCTCTGATACCACTTGATAGAAAAATATAGAATAAATGTTTTGAATAATAAATTTGGCCATCATGTTAAAATATTGAGAGTCATAATCCAATAGAAGAATCACATACCTGAATCCATGGATGAAGATGAAACACGTGATAGGGTTATAATCTTCCTCAACCAAAATCTTCCTTATTCTTCTTGCTAGACTTTAGAGTGACTCTTTTGATAGAGTAAGAGACCACAAAGTTTGTGATTTTGGTATATTGGGAACCAACCCTTTATCTCCCTTTTTTCATGCTTAACAAATTCGTTAGATATATCAGAACTTGATATTATTTGTTATGATTAAAATTTAGAGTGACTTCTCGGCAATTATATAGATTTGCATTTAAATATCCATGTCTTAACAAAATTCACTCCCTTCTACTATAAAGACATTTTGAATTTATTTTGGATAAAATTTATAATAATTAAAATAAATTATTTCAAATAAAAGAATATATAAATAATTTTTTGTAAATTCTTTTAATTTAGGTTAACAATAAAATGTGATTTTCAGTCTAAGAGTGTTAAATTAATATTAAATAGTGAAGAAAAACAAATCTATAAGACAAACATATTCAAGTGGAAACATTTTTATAAAACATATTTTATCTTTACAACATAAAATTTACCCAAAACAAGAATGGAACAATGATTAAAAGAAACTAAATTCTAGAAGGATAAACTACAATCACAAAAATAACAAAACGATTAAATTAAATTTTAGGTGTTCCGCTATCAAGTCCGTTGAGAAGGCATCGTTAGGATCAATCATCCGTGTCTGAGGTATTATCTACTTTGAAACTCGGTTGCTCCGTCACAATTTTGGTCTTAAAAGGCGCCTCTGTGGGTGAGGGAAGGAAGTGTATTTAAACTGACCTTGACCTCGACTTCTAAATGATATAGGACTATCAAATGTATCGGAACATTACGTATTTTGAAAGAAAGCTTGGTAAAAAGTTTAATTAAAATATAATGTAAGAAACTTAAATAATAATAATGATAAAAAATAATTATTAAAGATAAAACAAAAGTTTATATATAAAATTAATAATTTTGGTGAACATGAACCATTTCAATGTTGTTGTCATTTTCATTTCAACATGATGGAGACTCAATACAAAATATTTTTGTTATCACTCTTATAACAAATAAGAAATTTTATACAAAGATACATTCTCCACAATTTTATGATTCTTATTTTTTATTTTGAACAAAACCTAAAGAACACTTTATTAGTAGTCTATCTGTGATCTTTTTGGGAGTGACATATTTATTAAAGTAGTTTCAACTTTTACACATTTTTTTTAATAATGTTTCTTTTTAAACCTAATATTTTTCTTATATTTTATAATATTCTCTTTGACTAATAATACAACTATCTCGTTTAATGCATTACCCTAGTCTCAATGTATAATTTTCATCTCAATACATAAGTTTCATTTTAATATAAAGTCATCTCTTCATTGGATTCATAAATATAACATAACACATATAACTTAACTACTTTTAATTTAACTTAAATCAAACTCTTCAAAGCTTTGAGATCCATCTATCTATTTAAAAAGTATTAATTAAACTTATTTTAATCTTTTCATTCTTTCAATGAAAAATCTTCTGCTAATAACAAATCCAATATTTATTACCCTACATTTAACCTTTCTAAATCATTCCCTATTGATGTTAACCCTCACCACTAATACCTTAAGAAAAAAAATAAAAATAAACAAGCATGTACGTTAAGAATAAAATTCATTGTTAGGTAAAAAAATTACCATATCAATAACTTCAAATTCATGAAATAGAACGAAATTAATTTGAGAATAATTGAATTTGGGTTAGGATTTGTTTCAGCAAAATCAATCAATCATAAACAAATCAATATTTTATAAAATGTAAGCTTACAAAATTCAACTGGGGATGTAGCTCAAATGGTAGAGCGCTCGCTTTGCATGCGAGAGGTACAGGGTTCGATCCCCTGCATCTCCAATATAATTAATTATTTTTAAATAAACCACAATATAATTGTTTTTTTTTTTAAATAAACCACAAGACTATAAAATGACAATGTGGTTACAGTGGACACCAAAACTGGGGCGTAAATAACCTGGAAATATTGGCTAGTTTCAACGAACCAAATAAATTAATTAGAATTGAAAAAATTGGTTTGAAAAATATTTTACCTATTTCATTTGATATTATTTATCTTTTAATTTTATATTAATATAAATTAAAGCCTAAACACGTTTATTTTGTATTGGTTCAACATGTCACGAATTGGATCAAACGATGAAAATAACAGTTTGAGGAAAACTCAATTTCAGTTGAGCTTTTCAACTTTTCACCTTTGATCATCCATTTGGTTGAGTCAAAGTCACGCACTAATTTTACAACTTTATAAAATAGTTTAAATTTTGTATGATATTAATAAAATTAGTTCAACATTATATTCATATATTAATAATAATGCCCTAAGAATCATCCAGAAATGCAATGACCATACGCCTCAGTATAAAATAAAAATTAATTTTGTAAAGAAACTATATAATAATTTTTTATATTATTTTATTTTATTCTTATAATATAGGTTGAAAATTATTTTTATGTTATGTCTTTTTTGTTAAAAACTAAATGTCACATATGATTAGCTTTTACTAATGTAATATATATATGAACTAGTTTTAATTTATTGTAGCATATCAATATATAATTTACATACTATAAATATTTAATATGTATACTTCTTTTAACAAGATAGAAAACATAAATAAAAACTTAAATTACAATATATATATATATATATATAAAGTCGATTAATTAAATTACATAAATTTTAATATAATATTATATATTGTCAATAACATATTTAAAGTGTTTTTATCGAGAGGCAGAAATAAAAATTTAAATTAAATTATAAATATAAAGTTGATATTTTGAAATATATCAGTAAATTAAAATTGTAAAAAGTATAAGAGTTTTTTATGGGTTTACTTAAATCCGACAATACTCAATCAGAATGATTTTTTATTTTTTTTTTTAAATACAATCTTGTCTTGTTTAAAAATCGCAGATATTCAGACTTGTTCCAAATTCATTTTCTTATCTTCATTTCGTTATAGATAAACATTTTGTTAAGTTTTGAAAGAAAGTTTGAATAAAATGTTATGAAACTTTTTTATATACATATACAAATATTCTATAAGTAATAGAAAATAATAATAAATACATTGCTTTATATTTGGATTCATTCCAACTAAATTATGTGTTTTTTTTTCTAACTATCTTATATCGTCCTACTATCTTAATAAAAGAATAAAACAATCAAATAGTTAGATATTTAATCAGAAGTTTTTTAAGAATTTAGATTTAATTAAATTTGTTTAGGTATTCAAATAGTTTTTCAGACTTGAGTTCACCTTTGAAAATAATTCTAAGAAATATGAAGTATAATGAAGAAGATCTTTATTTATAATTTTGTTTAGTAGTTTATAATTTTTTAGATTTTATATTTAAGTCGAAAAGAGTAAGATTTGAACGTTGTATTTAGGATATTTAGGTCACGAATATATTAAGGTTAGGATGGTGATGACTTCTTTCCGCACCTCCATAAATTTTTAAACGTTAATATCCTTTTGAAAATTACAAAAATAGGTATGGGAAATTTTGAAATAAAAGATAGCACAATATTCAGGAATTGCTTGTTGGATGTTTTAGAGTAAACTTTGATCACCAATTAGTGCTTGGTGTTGTGGTTGGATTGTTCCGCGACGATTGGTGTTATGGTAGGATTGGTGTTGTGGTTGGATTGTTTGACACGACGGTTGAAGGTTGGTGAAAGTCATTGCATTCGTAGTAGAGTGGGAGACGATGATGGAGCAACAAAAGATAACAAAATTTTACTTTTGTTTGAATACCAGATTGTAAAATCCTTTAAATTACTGAATTGTATAATACGGTATATATTTTCATTTATTTGTTGTGTACCGGATTGTAGAATTCGGTATACAAAATGTATACCTAATTTAAATGATGGGGTTCAATCTAATATGTAATTTAGAATTGGGTATACAAAATGTATACCAAATTTAAATGATGAAGTTCAATCTGATATGTAATTTGTATACAATAATATACCTAATTTGGTATACATTACTTAAAAATCTGTCCTGTATATATTTTGTATACTAGACTGTACCTAATCCAATATACAAAATGAATACCGGAGATGTGTAATCATGGGGTATACAAAACTTTAATAAATGTATACCGGATTGAACTTATGTTTTCCAATCTGGTGGTTGAGCAAGTGTTCAATCAATACTTCTATCCCAATCTTCAAAACATCACTACGGTTGATGGAGGAGTAGCTGGGCCCAATGTAGAGGAGAAGAAATTAAAAGGTGCATGGAAGAAGGAAGTAAGGAGAAGATGAAAGGTGTATGGGGAAGGATGAAGGAATTTGAAAAGGTGGAGGGTGAAGAAATAAAAAATGTGTTTGGGAAGGATAAAGGAATTTGAAAAGTTGAAGGGGAGAAGAATGCAGGAATTTGAAAAGGTGCAGGGAGAAGAAATAAAGAGAGAAGAAAGTAGGAAAGGACACTGTAAAATGGAGAGGAGGTGAAGGGTAGATATGGGTTTAAATTTTTAGAAGAAGGATAATTTTGTCTTTTCAACTATCTTATGGAGGTGCAGATATCATGGAAGTGCAGGAAGAAGGTATCTAGGATAGGATAATAAAGCCTATCTAGGATACAATTGGGCTTCCCTAAAACTCAATGTAAACTTTGGTCGTTGAAGCTTGCACCTTTCCATACCATGGAATTGATTAAAAATGTGTTAAACATGAGACAAAGCATGAAGACTGTGATTTGTCACATGTCTTTCGTTGGCTACGCTAGGATTGTGGTGTATATTTTGAATTTGAAATTTTGGCTACGCTAGGATTGTGGTGTATATTTTGAATTTGAAATTTTGGTCCTTTTCAGACAGACCCTAACATTATAAGTAACTGTTCTAGGCCTTTACAATAACTTGAAATGAGTAATGAGATTATTCCAAAATTTGGCCTCACTTGTTTCCGAGTTCCTTTCTAAGTTAGATTTCTCTTCTAGCTTCTCTAGCTTAGGTATCATTCCAGTGAACTAGGACAACCTCTTCTAAATTAAACACCACTTGATTCACTTCCTTGCTTCCATAAAATTTTGACTTGCTTCGTAGCTCCCGCAACCTTTCTCCATCCTCCAACCAAAGAAAACTCTTAACTCCACGAAAAAGAGAAGCACAAGGCCATCATAATTAATATTATAAGTATTTAACACAACCACTTTTAACTTATAAAGAATACAAAAATTTACTTTCATTACAAAAAAATATATATACCTACACACAATTTTAGCTACATAAACTACATAAACTAGTTAAGTGTAGGTAAAACAAAAAAAATATTTTTATCTACATACGTTCAATGTAAGTAAAATAAAGAAAAAGTATACCTACATATGTTTAATGTTGGCAAAACCTATTAACATTCATACATACATTTACTTCATATAAGTAAGATTTCAAAAGAAAAAAATAGTTTTATTTTGAGTTGGGCTTCTTTTCCCACTAACACCCACTTCCTCCAAAAATAGTTAAGACCTCTACAAACTCTTTGTCTTCCACCTCTGAACCTTTCATGTTCATGTTCAACATCAATCTTCCCTTTACCTTTCTTTGTATGTCTTCCTTCTCTCAATTAAACCCCGTAAATATAACTCTATCACCTCATCAGTTTCATTGTCAATTCCCTTAAGTAATCTATCTCACAAGTCTTAATGAACTTCCACCCACTTTTTAAAAAATATGTATGTCACAACTTCACACATGATATTAACATTTTGAAGTTATTTTCCCTTGACCTTCTGCTTTATGTGGAATGTCAAATAATTACAATTCTAATTATATCTTTATATTCTCTTTAGATAAATAACAATCTTGGTTGAATTCATAATATCACTCCTAATAATACAAAAGAAGTTATTTAAAGTGTTTACAAGAAAATTCTTGACAAGTAGATATAAAATTTAAGCACTCCTTGTACAATAGAATAACTTTACAAAAGTGAAAAGTTTACAAATATAGTTTTCTAATTTGTCTAGCAAATCATCTTAAACTTACATTATAAGAAAAAACTATTTAGACGCCAATTTTAGTTATCAAATAAAATAATTGTTAATTATGACCAAAATAAATATTAAATTAAGTTTAAATTGTCTAAAACCTTGGTGATTAATGTTATATACCAATTATTTTGACTTAATTAATCACTAAATTTAATTATTATTTTTATTTTATAATTATTTAGCAATTAAAATTTAATTTGATAATTATTTTAGTCAAAGTTAAAAATTATTTTATTTGTTAGTTAAAATTGATGGTTAAATAGTTTTTTTTTCTTGTAATATTAATACTAAAAGCTTGTTGATCTCTTAACCTGAAATGTTTCATGTAGATTGCATATAAAACATTAACTATTTATGCATGTCTTCGCTTCAATTTATAGATCACATAAAAAAGATAATTGTGGTCTGTGCTTTCCTTAACCTGTTTTTAGCACTTTACACAACGTGCTGACTTTTCTTTGATACGTTTGTTGTTACACTCAACGTGCTTATGTTAAAAGACCTTTATCGCTACAATTTCCTATATTATTCTAACAAATCCAATTGAGCATACAAATTTAAAAAGTAAGTTCATTGTGTCATCATCAACTTCAAGATGCATGAGTCAACTTGCATGACTTGTAGATGTTCTCGCATTTATGTATTTGTGTCTTATAGAAGGCTTCATATACTCTCCAAGTATCAAGTTTTTCTTTAGCTAGCACGTAGAATTTGTCTAATGCTTCACACTTGTGTTCATCTCATGAACAAGGTGCTTCAAGATTTATTGCGGAAATATATATGTTCTTGTATTTTTTGATTATAAACTTGTTTACAGTTCAAATTGGGTCTCAAATGGAACACTAGGAGGTTGTTTTAAAATTTTTGCACGATCAACAACTATGTACAAATTAGAAGAAATGCAGTTTTGGTCAAAATGGTGTGAACTATTTAGGACACATCATTTCTAGCAATGGATGCAGATAAAATTAGTAGTGTTGCAATGTCGAGTACCGAAGACAGTAAAAAGGGTCAGGGGCTTCTTGGGATTGACGGATTATTACTGCAAGTTTATCCATGATTATGGGAAGATTGCAAAGCTACTCACTGAGTTGACCAAGAAAGATAGGTTCATGTGGAAACAGAAAGCATAGAAGGCATTTGAAGAATTGACACTGAGACACACAACAACCCCACTACTAGCACTGCCTTATTTTGAGCATGAATTCGAGCTGAATTTGATGCTTCAGGATAGGTATTGGTGCTATATTGAAGCAAGGGAGAAAGCCTATTGCTTATTATAGTTGGGCAGTTGGCGATAGGAACTTAACCAAGTCAGCCTACGAGAGGATTCCTCATACACCACCAGCCTATCCTCATAGAACAACACTCCTTGCCTATACGAGAACTTAGGATACTTGTCCACCCTTGCTGCATTCTAGTTTTTACCAGACATATAGATGAATAGCTTCAAACTTGTATTGGAGGGGAATGAAGATAGCAATAAAAAAATATGTTCAGAGTTATGTTACCTGTCAATGCCAAAAATACATCCCTGCTGCACCTTTTTGCAACCTCTTCCTATTCCGGAAAGGGTGTGGGAAGATATAGTGTTAGACTTTATCACAGGGATGCCATGGTCAAAAGAGTATAAGGCTATTTTGGTGATAGTAGACAGATTGACTAAATATAGCCATTTGTACCGCTGAAACACCCTTATACAGGTTATTGCAGAAATATTCGTGAAAAAAGTGGTTTGACTTCATCAGATACCTGATTCAATGGTGAGTGATCATGATCCTCTTTTCATGAATCTCTTTTGAGAAGTTTTGTTGGTTGCACGGCATGTTAAAAATAAGCCAATTCCTGGAGAGATATCTTACAAAGCCAAACCCAGATAAATATAGCTATAGCTAGGAACATTGTTTCCGAACTGGAGAATGGGTTTTCTTGAAGCTGAAACAATGTACAGGAAGCATTCAGTTATGGCGTGCATCAGTCTAAAGTTGTCAGCTTGATATCATGAACCCTTCGAAGTGATAGAACGTATCGGGGTTCCACATGTCACTTCTTAAAAAGCTATAATACTGTTCTTTAACAGAAATAAAACTAAACTTCGTATTTCAATAGCTCAAAAGAATGATAGGGAGAACCTTCATTCTGTGTCAGTATTTATAACTTGTTATACTTGATGAAGTTCTTTCTTGAACACGACCTCTCATCTGTCATGATTCAGGCACATGTCTTGTTAATGATACTTCGAGTCCTTGCTTAATTTCGTTAGTGAACACTCTTCAATGTTAGTTTATTCATATTATCCACTAATATCAAACTCCTTCTAATATCCAATGTATATTAAAAATAATATTTTCTTATTACTTGTTAAAAAAATCTAAAATATATTTTAAAGAAAAAATGATTACTAAAATATCATGGTTATTTTAACTGGTTTCATAAATGGAAAAGGTTGTCTTTCAAATACAAAGAATTTAAAAGAACAAAAAAACATGGGACTACAACAAATTCACGCAAAAAATGAAAAAAATTCTACACGTTTTTTTTGTTTTTTTTTAGTTTTTCTTTAGTAACATTTTTTTTATATGATAACAAACGATGGGTTGGTTTTAGGGTATTAGCAACTGAGGGTAGTTGCTTCCTACACCCCATTAACTATTTCTTGCACCCCATTAATAAGAGGAAAGGACAGAAATGCCCCTCTAACTTAATATAAAAGAGCTTAGGGTTTTGAATAGCTACTTGTTAGAGCTTAAATGGAGTTCTCTGAAAAACTTAATATTAAGATTATAAAAATAATAATAGAATAATATAATACAAGATTAACATGAGCGTAAATTTCTCTAGGGTTCTCAATTATACTTGAACCACTGAACCTCATCATTAGTCTACATTCTTGTTTCTAAGCCAATCTATGCTACACTCTACTTTTGTTTGCAGATTTGAAGCTTCTGCTTCTGCAACGTTGGCAAAGTCAGTTTTGCCACTTTTCAAGAACAAATTATATCAGTGATTGTGCAGTCCAAACGTGATTGTGTTTTGTCTTATTTGAATTATAACGTTCGTATTGTGGCTTTGTTGTCTGTGCTACCGTTTATGGAATGATGGCGCCACCGCGTTTCCTAACCTTAGTTTCCTCAAAAATGATAACGCATTTCTCTATCTCTTTAACTTTCCAAATTTAAAAGAAAAAGTTATATTTAATTGTTTAAATTCGATTCAATATTAAATATTTGCTATTATCCATGTCTTTGTTTTTCATCTAATTTTATTATATTTCTTGATTTATCTAGAATAATCTTAAAAAATAAAAAGAAACGGAATGTAGAATATACAATATTATCAAGGAATGCAAAACCGTTTCACTACCACTTTGCGTGTTGCCGTTTTCTTGGTTTGGTTTTAAATCTGTGGACTGAAGTGTAAGCAAACAACTACAGAGTTGCATGAAATATTTGAATGAAAAGATAACTTTTCTAACTTCATAAAAACTTAAAGCGAAAAGATTGTCATGTACTTATACAATTAATTAGCATATTTGGATTACATATCTCTCTTTATTACTTAGATCACTCCTAGATTACGTTATATTTATTATCTAAAGGTAGCATATTCAAGAGTCTGCATTCAACGTTATGAAAATATGAAGACTTATATGATTATACTAAATGGAGCCATTATACTTTTCCTAAGATAATCATGTTTATGATATAGATGAAATATTTTGTGTTACTAAAATAAATAAATAAATAAATAAAACATAATACATTAAGAACTAGTTTATAAACTAATTTATAAAAAAAACTAGTTTATATTTGCTTGGCATATGCGCAAACCAAAGTGTTTTATAATTTATAAAGATAAATCAAATTATAATTATAAGATATAAATAATTGTACATTTCAATTTACTAATCAATTTTATAATATTAAATTAAATTTAAAATTCATTTTCGAATGTGTTATAGAATTTGTTGAATTTATATTGGGTTCACTTTCAACTATTTAAATGGAGTCTAAATATTATCTTATAAATTGATTTTTGAGGTTTATTTAACTTCAAATATTTATTCTCCAATGTAGTATTAAGTTTCATTTGTTGAACTTATCAAGTTATATATATATATATATATATATATATATATATCACTTTATTGAACTAGTGTTATAAATATTAAATAGAATTAAAATCTATGTCCAATATTTTCATTTTATTTTATTTGTATATAAGTTACCTAGATAATGGCAACAAAATACCATTATTTCATAAAAAAAACGTAAGCATCTTTTCTCATTGGGAAAGTTAAGAGTGTAGTCATTGCCTAATACGCGTATATTTCTGTACAAAAACACATCATTTGGACTTGCAGATAAGACAAAAATTGTTACAGGGGATATATTATTTAATCCATTACAAAGATAATATAAATAATTTGCTTAACACCACACATAAATGAAGTTTATCACTTTAGATTTTCTAAAGTAACGCAGATAAGAAACATTAAAAAAATAATAAAGTAAAGATGTAAATATCTTAATTTCAAAAGAGATTATTATTTAACTCTTAAATGTAAGTTTTAATAATATTTTTTTATAACTATGAAATTGATATGTATTATTAATAGGTCTTAACTAATGTAAAACCTAAATAAATCATTTAGTTAAAAACGCGTGCCGTTATCATTTACCTCAATTAATAATATGTTCATCTGTTGATAGTGAGACCTAAAGCATTAATATTAGTCTTTTAAATATTATAATAATGGCTAAAACTAAAGCATACAATTGATATGATTTTTGTTTTTAATTAATTATATTATTGTTTTTAAGTGATAATATAACTTTAAATATCCATCTTCTAAGTATGCTTATATAGCTTAATGGCAAATACGATTTAATAAATTCATATTCGCTTGATTTAACTCTAAATTTTGTTTTGAGAATACTGTTTTAACGAGTATTTAACTGATATTTCGTTAATTGTGAATATATTGTATATGTATCTGATTAGAGGTGAAGATAAAAGGTTTTATTGATACAAATATTTTTTATATGAAAAATGTAAAACTCATTAATTATTACTTTTCAAAAAAGAAGAATTTAATGGGGATGCATATTTATTAGGAATTAAACAGAATAGGAGATCACACACATGTCTTTTAACTATTTATCAAAACCAATAAATATTTTATTTTATTGAAAAGCAAGGTGGAAACACATTGTTCATAAGAAACCGTTTCTTAAACATTTAAGGGATTTTTATCATGATTATGCAAAATGATACATTTTATCATTACATATTTGTAATTGCTTAAAGAATTATTAAATAAATTTTTTCTTTTAAGTATAAATTATAAATATTCTTATCCTTTTTATTTGTTTATCATATATATTCATAAAACAAAAAACTTCATAATCTAAAGAGGTTAAAGGCTTAATAAGAAGATGAAATGGAAAAGATAACAAAATATAATAAAATTTAGTATCTTTGAGATAAGAGTTTTGAGCAAAATTTCCTTTGCTATCATAAATCTTAATCTTTTGAAAATTACCAATGTAAGTAAATGAAGAAGCACGTAAATGAAAGAACAAAAGAAGATATCGAATAAAGAAAAATCATAATTTATAATTTATTACACCTAAAAGATAAATTGTTATTGCCTTCCATTGACACCAAAGTTTACTCTATATATCACAATAATAGATATAACAGAATTTATTAAAATTGCCTTTATATTAAGAAAAATAAATTACATACATGCCTTAAAGAATGAAATAAATTAAATCAAACTATTCCTAAAATCATGGTTACATATATAGCTGGTGGGACCCTAAGGTAGAATATTTCTTGCATAACCGTATTGTGTCATGATTAAACTTTGGAGAGGGCTTAATCATCATCATGCATGTCTTCTCTTGCATCTTCAGCTACAAGCTCTCTCACTTCTATATAAACCTATCTTTTCCAATCTTCTTCTCATCAAATCTACCTCTCTTCATTTTTCTCTCTCTCAATCCATCATGGTCTTGGTGTTAGAAGATGAAGGTTTGCATGATATGAGCTTCTTGTGGGAAAACCAGTCGTGGGAACCCTCCAATTCCGATAACTCGCTTGAAACTAAAGGAAACGCGAACTCGGAAGAGCAGAAGAACGAAAAGGACGAAGGTGTGATGAACAAGAAGCGAAAACGATACCTGAAGAAAGTTAGCAGTGCAGAAGTAGAAGGTGAAAAGAGTCGTGAATCTGATCATGAAATTCATATATGGACTGAGAGAGAAAGGAGAAAGAAAATGAAGAACATGTTCAGTAGTCTTCATGCGTTGCTTCCCCATCTTCCTCCTAAGGTAACTATTTTCCATCAAATTTTTCATTTTGATTCTTAGGTTAGTTCGTTTTCACTGTTTCTTCTAAGATGCTTTGATCATTATGCAGGCGGATAAATCAACGGTTGTGGATGAAGCAGTGAGCTACATAAAGAATCTTGAGCGAACCCTAGAAAAGCTTGAGAAGCAGAAAGAAGAAAGGGTCCAATGTGGGTCCACGTTAGGGTACGACTCATCACCGTCGATGTTTATGACTGCGCAGGGACTTTCTTCTAATTACTACTTTTCAAACGCGATTGTGGGAACTTCTTCAAACGCACTTTTGTTCCCTCCGCAGCCGCCAGTGGCTATTGATAAAACGTGGGCCTCTTCGAACATGGTCTTGAATGTTTGTGGAGATGAGGCCCAATTCTGCATTTGTGCGGCCCATAAGCCCGGCCTCTTGTCCAGCATAGCTTTTGTGCTGGATAAATACAAGATAGAGCTTCTTTCTGCCCACATTTCGTGCATCGGGAATGGAAATGCAATCATGATTCAAGCTCACGTAAGTTTCAAACTCCTATGCACTTTTCATTTATTACTTCATATAAAAAAAACTAAATACTTATAATTTACCTGGACACGTAATTTCTAAATTATTAGAAAATAGAAAAATTTTAAATTTATTAATTACTACAGCTTCACTTAAAAAAAGCCATTAATTCACACATTCACTGTAAAGCAATTCAACATTTAATTCATATATGACTAACATGTTTCTCGTAAAGTGTAAATGTATTTTTAAATTTAAAGTAGGTTTTAATAAGAGTGAAACGCAAAGCATATAGAAGAGATAATGTTAAATAATTATAAAGTTTCATATAAAAAAGGAAAAAGAAAACATAATTAGACCTGTTTTCATTTTAAGATATTATTTTATTAGATAGAGATAAATTAATACATGAGTTTTAAATTAAAATTTGACTGAGTTAATGCAGACTTTTTATGTTGAATAATTTGATGGGACAAATCAAAATCAAAAATTTACTAAATTCAAGTAACAACGTCTAAGAAAGGTAAAAAAAATTAAAAATAAAATCATAGTTTGTGTAAAAAGTGAAAGCATATGTTGTCGTTCAAAAGTCATTTGCTTAAATTTGTAAGTTTGTACACCAACATAAATATTTTGGAAGCTAAATTTGTTTCAAACAACATACAATATGATATCATGATTTTGTGTATATAGAAGTATGTTATATTAACATAAAATTAGGGTTACTTTAACTTAGATGAACTTTTTCATGATTCAGGGGAAACGAACTTCAAATCAGTTCCTGGATGCAAATTCAGTAGAAGAAATTTACAGGCAAGCTTCCGGAGAGATTCTGCTATGGATCGCTTAAAAAAATGGATGAAAAGAACTTTTATTATTATTAGTATTAGTATTAGTATTATTAGTATTATCTGGTTATCGCAATTACTAATTTTTCTCTATCAGTGGACTTTTGTGGCTTAAATTCAGTTGTTATGAATGTGCTCAAATATTTGAGGTTGAAGGTTTAAACTAAGTTTGTATGTTTATTATCAAAATAAATAAATAAAATATTTAAATTTATTTTCAACGTTTGTAAATGTGATTTTGTAATATAACAGCCCAAAACAATAATATTACTTTTAAATTTAGATCTTCATATTTATTTAGTCCTCCGAAGACTTAGAAGGTAATTAGGTCCAAATAAAATTATACCAGTCGTGATATAAATATATAAAACTTAAGACAAATAAATTTTTTATTCACATTAAAAACAAACATAATTTAAAAGGAATTTTTCATTTCGTTTAAAGTATATAATTGTGGAGTTAATGGTTATGGATAGCATAAAAAGTTTTATACTATCCATCAATAAAAAATAGTAATGGTATGATTCTAAAGCAACTTTTGTAAAAATAACGAAACACTTTTTTATAATTGTTTTCTTATTCGATTAGACGATCATGTAGAATTTTTTTTATTTTGCTAGTACTTAATTTGTTTTCTCATAATCGTGAATTCAAAGTAGAATTGTCTATATATTTTAGGTTATAAAATTAATTTATTTTGGTTTTAATTATCATTAACTATCTAGACTAGTTCAAAGAAGTGTTGGAACAAAAGATGTATAAAATGTCATACCCATCAAAGCTTTGATGTTAACAAAAAAATATTAAATAGGTAAACAGTGTATATTTGTCTATATTAATAATTTATTAATTTAGTTGAATCTTACTACTCCTCTTTACAAAACACAAGTTGAATTATTCCAACACTTTTTTTTTTTCAAAACAAAATTTCTTTTAATTTGATCAAATTGTATATTTCAAACATATGTGATAAATAATATGAAACAAAATATTAGTCATGAAACCTTTTAGCAAAACAAAAATAATTGACTTTGAAAGACGAGGAGCATGGAGTGTTTCTTTGGTGAAATTAACCCAACAAAATTCTTACTTTTAAAATTTTCAAAAATATAAATTACTATAATCAAGATGCTACAAAGCCTTAGAAAATTTTGGAATAAATTATTTTGATATTTTATTTTGATCCTTGTTGCTTCAACTGAAAACGAATTTTAAAAGAAATATATACTTTTCTTTTGTCACTGTTGTTTTAATTCCTTAAAATTTTAGTTTTAATTTATTCATTATTAACATGATGTCAAACTGAATACCACCTATTAAGAGACAAATGCTGAACATAACAGTCTAACGTAAGCATTGTTTATCAATCCACATAGTTATTAATGAAAGTTAACAAAAGAAAAAACTAATTTTTCTAACATAGTGTAGCTTTAGGAACTATTTTGTAAGTTCTGTCTTTTATGGACAAATTTTTGTTTCACATTTTTATGGATGCATTTGGTGAATTATTCTTTTTATAAGGGATGGTTTATTGCATATTGAATTACGATGAATCTAAAAACATAAAGCTTTTGTAAAAAAATATATTAAAAAATATAACAAAATATTTTTACCTTCTAAAAATAAGATAACTAATATTTTTATAGCATAATAAAATTAATATTGTAAGGTGGATGTATCTCGTATGAATATTTTTTGTATAGATTTTATTGTGCAAACATTTTTAGTTGTTTTGCTGAAATTTATAACAAAAAGGTTACATTACATTTTCTTGTGATTTATAGGTAATTACTACTTAATTATGTAATCAAATTATTATATAATAATAAATAAATAATTACAAAAATGATATTAAAAATAATAAATAAATTTATTAATATTAAATATTAAATTTATTTATTGATTATTATTATATATAGATATAAATTTATAAATAAATTTAATATCATATTATATATATATAAATTCAAAATTAAATTTAATATAATTATATATGAATACAAGTAACATTAACATTATTATCTATAAATATAAATATGTAAGTAAATTTAATATTATATTTAATATTCATATTATTAACATAATAATAATAATATTATTATTATTGTTATTAATATTAGTAATATTTTTTTAATATTAATAATATTAATATTACTATTAATATTATTAATTAATATTAATATTATTAATATTATTTATAATATTAATAGTGGATTCTGTATAACTGTGACTTGCTGTAGGTTTCAGCAAGGGTGTTCTTGAAACACACAATGAGTTCTGTGTGGTTTCTTGGTCTGCTGAAGGTTCAGCAGTGGTTTGCTGCGATGAGCAGTGTGAGGCATTTCTTGGTTATACAGTGGATTCTGTATAACTGTGACTTGTTGTAGGTTTCAGCAAGGGTGTTCTTGAAACACACAGTGGGTTTTGTGTGGTTTCTTGGTCTGCTGAAGGTTCAACAGTGGTTTGCTACGGGGAGTAGTGTGTTCTTGATGTGTGCAAGTGTTGTAAACTTGATCAGTTTGATCATTTTTAGTGAAATCCTTACTGTGGAGTAAGGGACTGGACGTAGCCCATTTTGTTGGGTGAACCAGGATAAAAATCGTTGTGTTCTTAAATCTTCTTTTCCTATCTTGATCACTGATTCAATTGATTGTTTCACTGTGTGCTATAAATTGTTTTTAGAATCAATAATTGGACTCTATTTGTTTAGGACTTAATCATTTTTTAATAATTGTTTCTTTTATAAAAAGATTTTTTTTATTGGTTCTTAATAATTGAAACTGTTAATTGGATTAAATCTGACCAGTTCATTATGTGCTGTTAACTTCTTTCAGTTTCAGTTTTTAATTAGATGGCTTCTGCAGTTGCATTTGATTCAATTCTGTCTAAAGCATTTGAATTTTGATAAATTTGCTTAGTGGTTTATTGCATTGTGTTGTGACTTGATTGAGTTCTGTTTACTAATTCATTCTATTGCACTGTTCAATGTTCAATAAAGTCAATAAAGATCTAGTCTATCAAACTGACTTGCATTTTCTTAAAAGATTAAATAGTTTTAAAAAAGATTTTGAAATTCAATTCACCCTCCCTCTTATATTTTAGCCAAAACAGTTTCTTACAGATACTTTCTTCAATTATAAAAAACAAACAAATAGTTGCACAAACTATAACATAACAGAGAAGATACTCCTATGTGAAAAATCAGTTTTTGAGTTTTATAACAGACCTGATATAGTGGTATTCCACCTTTATACCATTCATATTACAACTGCTTTAGGTATTGAATTGGAGATTGATATCGTTCAACATATGAGAATATTGTCCCTGACATTTTATTTTTCATCCATAACCATGCTTCAAGCTAAGCAATACATCATATCTCTTTTATATCTATCTTTCCCTGCCTAAATATTGTTTTATTCATATGATTCAGTATACACCACACAATTGTTAACCACATGTCTTTTCAAGCTCTATTTTGTTTTTCATTTAACTCTAAGTTGAGAAATTTTGAAGATTTGTTATAGGATGGTTACAGTGAACACATAGCATGCCCCTACCTAATTGTCACATAAATTTCATATCCTCTTAACTACTGTACAATTAAGAAATAAATGTGAGATTGTCTCATCTTTTTCTTTGCACATTACACACTTTAGATCTCCCTCTGCCACTTTTCTTCTGCATAAAGGTACCTTAGTTGGAAACTTTCCAAGAATTACTTTCCACCCAAAGTGTAGTGAGTTTGAATGGGTCTTCAAATATGTAAATACTCCATTATTTTCACACATAGGAACCCCTTTTATAACATTTTATGCTGATTTCACAGTGAAAAATTCATCCTTATCTCCCTTCCATAACCACTAACCACTTATAAGCTCTATCTTTTTTGAAAGTATTGTTTGTTATAATTTGCATTAATTGTTGTTCTTTTACTTTTTCACAAACTAATTTCTCTCTCCTCCAAGGAATCCTCCACACCCAATTACCCTCTACCCATTCACCCAAGTCCCCTATGTTTTTGTTAATAGTTTATGGGATCATGTACAATCTTGGGAATGTGTTTGCTAGTTGTATTACTCCTACCCATTGATCTTCCAAAAATTCGATTTTATCTCCTTTACATAGTTTTCACTGTATAGTTACATCAAACCATTCACCTAGTTGGTCATCTCACATTTATTTGAGTTATTTAGGTTTCACCAACTTGCATATTTCAATTTTAGGATATCCTTCTAAAATCCATTATTCTTCACCCCTAGCCTCTATTTCCATTTTGTCAAAAGGGTCACATTAAACTTCTCTATGCCTCTTACTTCTAGTCCACCTGTATTTTTTAGCTTGTAAATATTTTTCCACTTAATCCAAGTTATTTTCCTACTATCAAACCCTCATCCACAAAGGAAATTCCATTGAATTTTTGTGATCTCTTTACATACACTCTTCGAGACTTTAAAAAATAATAAGTAAAATAAAGATAATGTTGAAATAATTGATTTTGTAATGCATACACATCCTGCTAATGATAACAATATGCCCTTCCACAAATTTGTTCCTCATCTTTCCCAATAGTTTATGCTAGAATTCTTTTTTCTTGGATTTCTATCATTTGGTAAACCTAAGTATGTAAAGGGAATTTTCATTTGGCTGCAATTAAGGGTCTTAGCATAGGTATAAATTATTTCTTCTTGTATCCCCACTCCTCCAATTTTACTCTTATGGAAATTTATTCTAAATCCTGATGTCAATTCGAAACTTCTTAACATGCTTTTTATCGCCAAAATATTATTTATGCTTGGTTCACATGGAAAGAAGGTATCATTAGCAAATTGTGATAAACTTACCTTAACTCTATTATTTCCAATCCTCTCCCTTTAAAATAGTTGATTCTTAGATGTTTGTCTAACCATTCCTGCTAACCCCTCAGCCACATTAAGAGATAAGAATAAAGCTATTGGATCTTCTTGTCTAAGTCCTCTAGTTGGGTTGAACTCTTTTGTCGGTCTTTCATTTACTAATATTGATAATGAAGATGATTTCAGTCATGATCTAACAAATCCACTTGCTACAAAATTCTAGTCTTTCCCATATAATACAAAGATTGTCATTCCATTGAATCGTATGTTTTCTCATAGTACAGTTTTATTATGACTACCTTTTTTTTTTTTCTTGTTCTACATTCTACATTATTCAACAACTTCATTTACCACCGGTACTCTATCTAGTATATCCCTATCTTTTAAGAAAAAAGATTGTGATCGACCCATCATCTTAAATACAACTGTTTTCAGCTTGTTATCCAACACCTAGGATATGATAAGTAGAATCCACCAAAAATATAGGAATGCAATCTCCTAAACCAATTGAATTTTACTTTTTTGGTACCAAAGTTACGAAGGGGAGGTATTGCAACCCCTAGGAATTTGACTAAGCTTGAAAGTGATTTACAGCCTACAGTATCTCCTTCTTAAGCTATCTCAATTTTCATTTATGAATTGGAAACTAAACCCATTAAACCCAACTGTTCCTGAACTCTTTGTTCCCCCACATTGCATCAAACCCATCTTTTATTTCTATCTCTTCTATTTTGCTTATGCCCTACTTTCGTCTTCCACTTTAAAAATTAAATAATATGTGAATAACTATTTTTCTTTTAAAACTAAAAAATCCTGCTAAATTTTTATTGAAAACAAAATTATTCATTCGCAATACAATAAAAAGTAAAGGTGAACTTCCAGACTATTTATTAACCTTACCCTCCTACTTGCAAAACCAATTTCTGATATTTTTAAGTAATTCTTTTGTGTTTACAATTCATAACGTAAAAGTATTAAATACATTCAAATAAATATTGATTGTAATAAAAAATGAGTATAATTTTTATTTATTTATTTATCATATATCTATACGCACATTACATATAAACTCTTATTGAAAAGAAATTAAAGGCTTAATATGATGTTGATAAAAAACCTTAATATGAAGAAGAAAAGAGAAAGGAAAAGAAAATTCAATAAAATTTGATATATCAAATATAAGAATTTTGATCAAAATAATAATTAACATCATAAATGTTAATGGTTTCAAATTTATCTTCCGGTAGGATTTAGACAGAAAAAAATATTGAATAGAAGAAAAGTTTCACAATTACATGTAAAATGAAATTTTTGTTGCTACTTCTACCTTAATAGTGTTACCAAAATATTTTAAGCTTCAAAATGATGAGAAATGTCGTATTATGTATTAAATATATTTATAATATAAAAAATTAACTAGTTGTTAAAAAACTTATATTTTTAAGAATGAAATAAATTAGACCAAATCCTTTCTACCAAGCAAGTGGGTCACCATGTGGAGATATGGGGACAGATTGAAATACACAATATTAAACTATATATTTAATGTATTTATTAGAATTCAAGGTAAGTCATCTTCTTAGAAATGTATTTTGGGTTATTCTCAGTTACTTTTAATATTTTTATTCTCTCTTTCCACATTCCTAAACTTTGTTACCTTAGTATAAATGAACCATTCTCCCTAACCTCAAACTCAATTTTCTTAGCCTTCTCTTTCTTTCACTTTACATTTTCACATTAGAAAATCAATGTTTCATTGATATGGACCTTTTATTCGAAAATCATATCGGGAGTTCTTCTAGTTCTAATCGGTTGAGTGAAATTAAGAAAATCGAAAAGTTATCGAATTAACAAGGTGAAATCTTGATAAACAAGACATCGAATCAAGATATTATTGAAAGAAATGAGAAGAAAATTATCATTAATGGTGAAGGATCGTACGAAACTAATAATGAAATGCATCTATCAATCGAAAGAGGTCGACGAAAGAAAATGAAACCAATGTTTGACGATCTTAATAGTATACTTTCACAACTTTCTTCAAAGGTATGAATTTTATTATTTAAAATTTTCAAGAATATTTAGTAATTTTAATATTTATGAACATAATTTTTTAATTATACAATTCTATATTTCTCTTTAGTTCTATTTAATTCTGACATTTTTTAGAAAAATAAAAGTTTCGTCTGTTTAATTTTCTAACATGATAGCTAGAAAAATATGGAATGAATTCATTTTTCCATGTACCTTTTTTAAGGTGAAAACATTTCCTTTGTTGCACAAAAGATCTCATATTTCATTCTTATATAGTCATGATTTAAGCCAAAAGTCTTAAAATATTTAGGATAGTCATGATTTAAGCCAAAAGTTTTAGAAAAATAATCTTTTGACAACTATAACAATCATATTACAATTACTTTTAAGGGTATTATAGCTATTATAAAAATATTTTTTGTATTTATAAAGAAATAAAGAGAATGAAGAGTAAAATAATAGTTGTGAAGTGATTATAAAAAATTATTCAATGTCAACAACATAACATTACTCAAATATTTAATATTTGTTATTTATTTCCTACTATAAGAGTTTATTTACAAGATTTTAAGAGCTTAACTTCTTTCTTTCTTTTTTCTAATAGTGTTATAAGTGAGGACATCCCAAATAATCGATCCAACCTTCAAATTATTTTGTGGTTTATGTAGTTTTTATAGTTTGATTTGTAAATTTTGTTTCAATTGTGTGTTGCTCTATCTCCATCCAGATTCTGACTTTGGTACAAGTCTATTTACAAATAATATGATTAGAAACGGCTCAATTTAAGCCATTGAATATAAGATATCACACATTCTTCTAGCTGTTATTAATTTATTAATTCATGTTTGAAAACAACTATGTTCCAGATTGATCTTATTACCTTTTTTCTGGAAACAAATTTATATTAATGTTTACTGTCATTACTGTTACTTCAATTAAATGGGTAATTATTGAATGCAACAAAATAAAAGAAAAATTAATAAAACGAGAAAGAGAGAGAATTGACATTAATGAAAGGAGAATGAATTTAATATTAATGTTTACTATTATGACTGTTACTTCAATTAAATGGGTAATTATTGAATGAAAAAATAAAAAAATTAACAAAACAAGAAAGAGAGAAAGAATTGACATTAATGAAAGGAGAATGAATTTAATATGGATGTTTGTACTCCATTATTTTATTATTATGCCTATTTAATGATGAGAAAATAGATGATAAAAGTCAACAGGTTTTTAGGGATAGAATTCTAAAAGGATGATTTTTAATATATTATAATAAAGAATCGTTATTGGGAATGGGTGGTGATATTTTGATACTATTATTTATTTTTGATACCATTTAATATTAATATATATTATTATTTTATTTATATATAATATTTTATTAATAAAATATAGTGTCAAATAGAAATATAAGTAAATAGTAGTATCAAACTAGTATTTTTCATTGTAAATAAAAGGACAAGTGAGAAAGTTAAGGTTAGAATGTTATTTTGATGGTTTCACATTTGCTACTTCTCAGGTTGATAAAGCAACCATAGTCAATGAAACACTGAACTATATAAAAGTTGTGAAAAGGTAAGATTTAAATCAAATTTTATTATTTTTATTATATTTATTTTTAAAAAACGAAAATTAATGCAAAAAAGTCTTAAATTAATAAAATATATTTATTTATTTATTATTATTAATAAATTTTTTTAATTTTATTTGTTCAAACGAAATTAGTGTTGATAATAAGATATTATCAGCAAATTGTGATAAACTTACCTTAACTCTATTATTCTCAATGTTCATTCTTTGGAATAGTTGATTCTTAAATGTTTGTTTAACTATTCCTGCTAACCCCTCAGTCACATTAAGGGTTTGTTTGGTTGATGAAGTGAATTTGAGAGGAAAATGTGTAAGAAGTTTGATTGTTTGGGTGAAATGATAGATAGTGAGAAAAGAAGAGAAAATTTATAAAAGTTTGTGAGTGATATTATAGGTATAATTGATAAATAATTTTTTAATAAATAAAATTATAATTAAAATTAATTTATATTAAATATAATTAATTTTTTGGATATGATTGATAAATTATTATTTTAATTGATAAAATTATAAAAATATCAATTATTTTAAAATTAAAATTAAAATAAAAAATTAAATTATTATTATTTATAAAATTATTATGTTATAAATTTATTTTTTTATTATTTTGTTATTATTATTTTGCAATTTTATTATTTTTATAAGTATAATTATTATTTTTGATTTATTATTATTAATTTTTAATATTAATATTAGCTTTTTTTAAATTTAATTTAAAATAAAAAGTTTTTAAATTATTAAATATAATTATTAAACTAAATTTATTAATTTTTCTGTATTAAATTTAGGCAATATTATTTCTTTAAAATTTATTATTAAAAATCACATTTACTTTTATTATATTGCATTTATATTATTATTATTTTTATTTATTTTTATTAAATATATGATTAAATATTTTAATTGTATAAATTAATTTAATGTATAAATTTTTATTTAATATTTTTTTGTTATATTATAATATATAATTAATTATTAATTATATATTTATAAGTAATTATATAATTTATTATACATATAATTAATTATATATAATTGATTATAAATTAAATTTATAATATTATTATAATATATTATATAATTAAATTATTAGTTTTATAAATTATTTTAATTATTATTATAATTTTTAATTGTATTATTATTATTTTTTATAATTAAATTAAAATGATGATTATTAATAAAAGTTCATTTTCGGTCAATCCTTGCAAATCTTCGATTAATGGAAAGAGAACATACATTAATTTTTTTTTGTTTTTTACATTTTATTAATATTTTATTTATCATTTTTCTAACTTTTTTTCTGTTTTATTCCGTCATAACAAATCCATCGCTCTTTCCAAACACTGTATAAAAGATAAGAATAAAGATATTAGATCTCTTTATCTAAGTCTTCTAGTTGAGTTTAAGTCTTTTATCGATTTTTCATTTATTAATAATGAAAAAGATTTCAGACATACCATCATCTAACTAATCATAGTCTTTGCATCATATAATATAAGAATTGTCATTTCACTCAATGATATATTTTCTGATAGTCAACTTTTATTATGACTATATTTTTTTTCTTTACTTTTTTTACATTTTTCAACGACTTCATTTCCCACCAGTACTCTATCTAGTGTACTCCTATCCTTTGGAATAAAAACTGTGATAGATCAATAATTTTAGGTAACAATCTTTTCAGCTTGTTATCCAATACCTAAGATATGATAAGTACACACCAATAATATAGGCATGCAATCTCCTAAACCAATTGGATTTTACTTTTTCTGGTACCAAAGATATGGAGAGGAGGTATTGCAACCCTTAAGAATTTAACTAAGCTTGAAAGTGATTTACAGCCTACAGTATCTCCTTCTTAAGCTATCTCAATTTTCCTTTATGAATTGGAAACTAAACTCATTAAACCTATCCGTTCCTGAACTCTTCGTTCCCACATTGCATCAAAGCCCTCTTTTATTTCTATCTCTTCTATTTTGCTTATGCCCTACTTTCGTCTTCCACTTTAAGAATTAAATAATATGTGAATAACTATTTTTCTTTTAAAACTAAAAGATCCAGTTAAATTTTTATTGAAATCAAAATTATTCATTCGCAATACAATAAAAAAGTAAAGGTGAACTTCCAGACTATTTATTAACCTTACCCTCCTACTTGCAAAACCAATTTCTGATATTTTTAAGTAATTCTTTTGTGTTTACAGTTCATAACGTAAAAGTATTAAATACATTCAAATAAATATTGATTATAATAAAAAAAAGTATAATTTTTATTTATTTATTTATTTATCATATATCTATATGCACATTACGGAAAAACTCTTATTGGAAATAAATTAAAGGCTTAATATGATGCTGATAAAAAAAAACTTAATATGGAGAAGAAAAGAGAAAGGTAAAGAAAATTCAATAAAATTTGATATATCAAATATAAGAATTTTGATCAAAATAATAATTAACATCATAAATGTTAATGGTTTCAAATTTATTTTAGAAAAAAAATATTGAAAAAGAAGAAAAGTTTCACAATTACATGTAAAATAATTTTTTTTCTACTCTACCTTAATAGTGTTACCAAAATATTTTAAGCTTCAAAATGATGAGAAATGTCATATAATGTATTAAATATATTTATAGTATAAAAAATTAACTGCCTGTTAAAAAAACTATATTTTTAAAAGAATGAAATAAATTAAACTAAACTTTTCCTAACAAGTAAGTGGAGTGGGTCACTATGTGGTGAGATATCAGGATAGATCCACATACACAACATTAAACTATATATTTAATGTATTTATTAGAATTCAAAGTAACGTCATCTTCGTAGGGATGTATTTTGGGTTCTTCTTAATTACTTTCAACTCTCTCTTTTCACCTTCCCTTAGTATAAATGAACCATTCTCCAATCTTTCTCCCTAACCTCAAACTCAATTGTCTATCATCTTCTTTCTTTCTCTTTACACTTTCATGGTAAAAAATTAATATTTTATTGATATGGACGTTTTAATGGAAAATCATACTGGGAGTTCTTCTAGTTCTAATCGGTCGAGTGAAATTAAGAAAATCGAAAAGTTGTCGAATCAACGACAAAGTGAAATCTTGATGAACAAGACATCGGATCAAGATATTCTTGAAAAAAATGAGAAGAAAATTATCATCAATGGTGAAGGATCGGACGATCTTGAAACTAATGATGAAATGCATCTATCGGTCGAAAGGGATCGACGAAAGAAAATGAAAGAAATGTTCGACGATCTTAGTGGTTTACTTCCACAACTTCCTTCAAAGGTATGGATTTCATTATTTAATATTTTAAAGCATATTTAGTAATTTTAATATTTATGAACATAATTTTTGAATTACACAACTCTATATTTCTCTTTAGTTATTTTTAATTATGACTTTTTTTAGAAAAAAAAATTTTTACCTCTAAATATCAAGTTTCTTAGTCTGTTTAATTTTCCAACATGATAACTAGAAAATATGGAATGAATTTATTTTTTTCATATACCCTAATAAAGTGAAAAGCAATTTCCTTTGTTGCACAAAAGATCTCATATTTTGTTCTTCATGGTTTAAGCCAAAAGTCTTAAAATATATTTAGGAAAATAATTTTTTGACAACTATAACAACCACATTATAATTATTTTTAAAGGTATTATAGTCATTATGAAAATAAAATTTTATATTTATAAAAAAATAAAGAAAATAAAGGGTAAAATGATAGTTATGAGGTGGTTGTAAAAAATTTTTGAATGTCAATATATCATTATTCAAATATTTAATATATGTTATTTATTTCCTACTACAAGAGTTTATTTACAAGTTTTCAAGAGCTTAACTTCTTTCTATTTTTTAATGGAGTCTTATAAATCAGGACATGCGAAATAATGAATCCAACCTTCAAATTACTTAGTGCACTATTGTATCTCTACAATTTCGCTGTGTCTTGAGATTGTATATTTGATCTTCTTGTATTTATTTGATTTTAAAATTAAACTTGTAAATACAAAAATTCTATTAACCAAGTAGGATTATCTTCCAAATACCAATACAATAATAATTGAGTCATATTATTTATGAAACTACAATCACAAAAGGAATATGCAATCCCTACATGTGTTATATATGGATTTTAATCTTCTAACTATACCCTTTCTTTTATTGATTTCTAGGAATAACTTTTTTAAAGTAATTTAAAGGAATCTTACCAAAGTATGATGACGGTTAAATTATGACCATAACATATGATTTGACCAAATCTCCAAAATATAGAAATCTTTGTTGACTTAATGTATTTGAATTCTCTCAATATAAGCCGCTTAATAATTAGGCAGAAATCAATTATGTGGCAAATACAAATTATTTTAATGATATTGATAACATAATATTTCTTAAGATCTCACTCATCAATCATTTGTGGTTTATGTAGTTTTTATAGTTTGATTGTAAATTTTGTTTCAATTGTGTGTTGTTCTATCCCCATCCAGATTCTGGCATTGGTACAAGTCTATTTACAAATAATATGATTAGAAACGGCTCAATTTAAGCCATTGAATATAAGATATTAATTCATGTTTGAAAACAACTATATTCAAGATTGATCTTATTAACTTTTTCTGAAAACAAATTTATATTATCGTTTACTATTATTACTGTTACTTTATTTAAATGGATAATTATTGAATGCAACAAAAGAAAAAAAAATTAATAAAACAAGAAAGAGAGAGAGAGAATTGACATTAATGAAAGGAGAATGAATTTAATATGTGTGTTTGTAGTCCATTATTTTTATTATTATTATTATGCCTATTTAATGATGAGAAAATAGATGATGAAAGTCAACAGGTTTTTAGGGATAGAACTCTAAAGTAATGGTTTTTAATATATTATAATAAAGAGTCATTATTGTGAATAGAACTGGACAAGTGAGAAAGTTAAAGTTAGAATGTTATTCTAAGATGGTTTCACATGTGCTATTTCTCAGGTTGATAAAGCAACCATAGTCAATGAAGCAGTTAACTACATAAAAGGTCTGCAGGAAACCCTGGAAAAGCTAGAGAGAAAGAAACAAGAAAGGGAACAACATGCTCTGAAACAAATTATGGGAACAACTTCAGGTGCAGTTTCTGTCTCTGGGAAGCAGAAAGTATCTTTTGATAAAACTTGGGCTGCTTCAAACATGGTCCTCAACATTCGTGGAAATGAAGCTCAGTTCTCCATTTGCTCTGTCCATAAGCCAGGACTCATGACCAACATTGTTTCTGTGCTGGAGAAGCACAACATAGAACTCATTTCTGCCAGCATTTCAGCCAATGGAAATGGAAGCACATGCATGATTCAAGTCCATGTAAGTTTCAAACTTCATTCCCATCGTACATGTTTTTTATTCATAATTTCTGAATGCATGTTTAAGGACTATGTTACCTAAATGCCTTTTATTAAATTTAAATTAGTGTTTCATTTTTTATTTTTAAAAAAGTCAATTTTTTTTATTAAATAATGTAATTTGTTTGTGTTTGTCTAACTGCTTAAAATTAGCATTTTTCTATTTTTTAATAAGTAGACTTTACTTGTTTCTTTTAAACAAATGCCTTTTATTATTTACTTCATAAACACTTATTTTAAATTTAAATAAATTAAATTAATTTTGACTTCTTAAATAGACATAAAATTAAACAGATGAAACAAATACATTAAAACAACAGAATTCTTCCCCTTTTATTAAAAATACTTTTTTTAAAAAAAATAAAGTACAAAGAAACTAACAAAAATTTATATTTTCAATTAATTAAACATTACAGTTAGTATACATTTTAAGGTAATTATTAATAAATTTATTATATAATGATTCGGGATTAAATAAGAGCTTATTTGACCCTGTATCAATTTCTATATAAAAGTATTATCAATTCTTTAGAAAAAAGTTTGAGTGATATTTATAACAGTAATCATTGACGTTAATACATTCATTATGATTAGTTGGTAATACAAAAACCTACAATTTCAATTCATTTTTCTTTTTCAATTAACTTTTGTTAATTACTAAGTTAGGTTTGTTTCATAACCTGACATTGGAGGGTAAATTAAATTATCTCTATATGGATAAATAGATGTGGTATATTAAATTAAATTAAAAAAATTTAAACCACGGTGATTAAATAAATGAAATATGAAATACTTTATTTATAAAAAACACTAAGACAGTAATTTTAAAATTATCATTCGAAAGTTAAGGCTTAAAATATACTTCTATATGTCGGATTTGTTTTATAATTTTTATTTTTATTTATTACTTATAAAATTTAATATTACATCAATTTTGTTATTAATTATGCTTTTATGTGTCTTATAATTTTAAAATAATTTAAATATATCTTTATTATATTAGATGGAAAAAAATACACCATTATTTTATTAAAATTAAAAATGTTACTAAGGTCGAAAAGATCTTAAAAATCAAGATTTCCTCCTTTCTTTATTATCGAGATGTTCTTCTTTTATATATTTATATTTTTATTTTTATATATATATATATATATATATATATATATATATATATATATATAACCAATATATTCTTTTCTTCCTTTTATATGATTAATCAGATAGTAAATGCATAATGAATGATAGTATATATTGTCACTTATTTATACTATTTAAAGTGTATTTTTAGGTGTATTAACCATGAGGTTTAACTACCTAATCATGGAATTGATATGTTAATGTTTTATATTGTTATTAACTATCAATTGATATGTTAATGTTTTATAATTTTGTTACTGGGTAAACCTTGATGGAGTAAGATGTTCTCGTACTTTTGTTCGTGTTCCTCTTATTGTTCATATATTTGGTTAATAAGTTAAAACTTTATTATGATATTTGGTTAATAAGTTAAAACTTTATTATAGAAGATTCTTTAGATTAATATTTGTATATTGCCTATCCGTGACAACAATGACAACAAGTATTAACAAATTGATATTGTTAAGTGAAATAGTACATTGGTCCTTAAACTTAAGTAGGTATAAGTGAAGAAGAGTACAAAACTTTTGGGTTATTGGGAATTGTCCTTATGAAGATTTTAATATTAGAGAAGATGAAGGTTATCTCTTGTTATAGTTAAAATAAAATGATTTAACACTTTTAAATGTTGTAATAGTTGGTGTCTTAGTTTTATTTGTCCATAAATAAATGGTGTTTAGTGTCATGAAGGGATCATATTTTAATATCTTTTGTCTGAATGCTACACATTTTGTGTTTGAGTTTTTTTTTTCAACTATATTTTTTTTGATATTTCTAGGTATGAATGTCTTTTTTTTGCAAGTTGTTGGAGGTTGTCGGGATTTTAGGGGTTTAAAGAGGTTTTGTATGGCTAATGAAGAGTGAAGTGATGCAGATTTGATGAGTGAATATAGCTTGAATGGTATGGTTACAATGGGTGGACAGAGACCCCTGACTCATTTGGTGAAGCACCCAGTGGTCAAGGTTTAATCGAGTTGATGGGGAAAAGATATTTCAAAACTTGAATGATAAAATTGAGGATTTAGCTGAAGATAAGTTATTAATAACAGGGGGTTATGAGTACACAAACCTTCACGTAGGATAATATATTTTCTAGTATCGATGGTCTTCAATTTTACACGGTTTTTGTCGATAGTGTGTGCTTGTTAGAGCACCAAACTACTGATGGAATGATTGTTATTCAAAGATGTTGTGCAATTACGCTTTTTATGACCAAAAGAACATCTTAAATGAGTGCTTTTATTTGTATAGTTGTTTAACAATGAATGTTCATGTTTGATTTCCTTTAAATGAGTTTACCAATATTGTGAATGTTAGGTGTAGCTTTAACATAATTTCATCCGAATAGTTGAATGCCATTGTATGCTTTCTAAATTCTGTGTATGGCCTTCCATGTGAGGGCAACACCTTATGTGCTTTTTAAATTTTTACAATAGTAGGTTGGGTGACAATGTTGGGTGGTTGTCACTAGTTGGTCAGCAGGGTAAATGCATGTTTGACCCTTTTACTCTGTCTTACAAAAACTTCAAGACTAGCTTTTTTAATGTAACGGTAGAGCCAACAAGTCATCAGTATTTTTATGATGACGCGACAATATGAAGTTTCCATTTTATTGGACTAGAGATCCTGTAAGATATCAGAACGCTTGATGTCAATGATGAGGAGTGAGGATTAGAAGACACTATTGATATTAGGTCAACTTTCATGAAAACTCCTCAACCGAAAACTTCTCAAGGTTATCATGTCACTATGTCTCCAATCTGACCTTGGTGATGCTTCCTTCTTAATATTTCACTTGTTTTCATGATTTTAACTTGACAAACAATTTTTTCTTTACTATGTATATCATGGTTATCACAAATCCAAATATAAGAATTGTTTTAAGGAACATAGGATGAAAGGCCTTATGACAGTTGTTGAGAAGGAGAAGAAGAGGGTGACTAAAGGAAATGTGAATGTGTAGGAAAATTTGGCTTTCGACTTGCACCACTATAGGACTTGTAGAAGAAGCAGAAGAGAATAAAAAATTCCTCCAAGAAGTGCCACCTAGAGAGGTTGTCGTCCAACCGTCCAGAAAATTTGTTACATCGCTATCCTTCCGAAGCTAGACCATTTCAACGACAAGTGGATTTCTTGGCCCAACATACAACTGTTGGACAAGGTCAATTTTTTCGTAAGTTCTTCCAACAGAGAATTGTATATGTTGGCTTCTCCTTAAGAAATGTTAAGTTTCTTTAAGAGTAATTGTCACAAATCATGTTGGTGGGGAAAATAATGAGTTCTAAGTTAGTGAAAGTGGTGCTTCGATTGATGTTAAGAAGCTACAAAAATAGTTAGAATACTCGAGTAGTTTCTTAAAGGAGTTATGCAAGTATAACTTGGAGAAGGTAAGATCTATCAACTAAAGAAAACTTTAAAGTAAGAAAGCTCCATGAAAGAGTAAGGGAAGATCTCAACCAAACAAAAATGAAAACAACTAAACAAAGTAAAGTTGAATAGCATAAAAGGATTAAGGTAGAGGAAATGAAGAATGTGTTGATGAATCATAGATAAGTATTATGAAGATTCACCACTTGAAGAAACTTTCTAAAATAAGAACACATTGAAAAGAGAGTTTCATACTCTTAAGAAACTTGAATTCCAACAGGTCAAGCTATATTCAGAAATCAAGTGTGAATAATATACAAAGGGAACCTCTTACTTATAGATGGAGAAGTTCAATCATCCTAAACAAGAAATAGGTAAAAGAAAGCAAATGCAATCTTGATGAAAGTGACATATATTAGCTCCATGTGATGGAAGTTACAACCTTCACATGTTATGAATAAAGTTACAATCTTCACATAATTAGGTGGTTAGGTCATATTGTTTAACTACCTTAATTACAAGTTATTTAAGTGAGTTCATGTATAAAAATATAAATTAAAATATTATGTTTTGTGTATACATGAGAAATTTATTTCAATACTTTTACAAGTGACAACAAAATCATAGTTTAGATAATGTTTTGAAAATAGATTTCCATAACCATGTTTAAGGAAAATTAAGAAAGAAAAAGACAAAATTAGTTATTCCATAAGTTAAAGTTAACGTATTCACAATTAAAATAATTTTTTAAAAAATATATTTAAAAGAGCTTTTACTAATTCATAAATAAATTACTTTTATGAACAAATATGTTTCCATTTTACATGTTTAAAATTTTTTATAAAGAATTTTTTATAAACATATTCTTAGTTAAATTTGTTAACTCTTGTTTATGTTATAGGGAAAACAAGTTTGGAATGCAGATTCAATGGAGGAAACTTACAGGAAAGCTGCTGAGGAGATTATGCCATTGATCGCTTAAAATTGTGGATGATAAAAACTCATACTATCATATCATTTTAGAAAGTTTTTATGCCTCAACTGGGATTGTTCCGAAGGCAAATAAATATATGCTTTCATATATGTTTGGTTTTCTTTGGTACATGTGTGTGCAAACTGAACCTTTGTTAAACAGATAAAAATTATATCAAAATCAGAGGCAGAACAGTATATATGCCAACAGTTTAACTATCTATATTTCAGTTTCTACAACTATCTATATTCGTTTTTTTTTATTTTAAATCAGTCTATTTAGTTTTAAGTATTACTAAATGATGGTACCCTGGTACCCGTTTAACTTATTTTTATATTAAAATAATATCATTAGAGTTCATTATTATATTTAAAGTAAAACATTTTAAATGAATAAAAAAATATTTAAATTATCTTTAATCTTAATTTTTAAATGACATTTTTAACAATGCAATACTATAATTATCCATTCAACAACTATATTATGAATTTAATTTATTCATTCTTAAACATTAAATTTTAGTTGCTTTAATATATATATATATATATATATATATATATATATATATATATATATATATATATATTTTTTTTTTTT
>Ga0209489_100602_pt1 | contig 69637 bp, 39 predicted proteins | sample SiratrowhiteBW_FD_187527 | JGI IMG/M metagenome (GOLD analysis project Ga0209489, IMG submission 187527) | Root nodule microbial communities of legume samples collected from California, USA - Siratro white BW (SPAdes) (version 2) | ecosystem: Host-associated > Plants > Roots > Nodule | place... | reverse complement strand
AAAATAAAATAAAAAAAATGAGTGTGGTTTCATAAAAGGTTATTTTCTCCAAAAAAAAAAAAACAAACATGATAACAATAAATATGGAATTAAACAGAAATGAAAATTCAAATAAAAATAAATGAAGAAAATAATAAAAGTGCCATTAACAGTAAATAAAAGATGCAAAATAAAAAATAAATAAAAATAAACAAAGATGTGAAACAAATAAAAATAAATAGAATAAAAATAAAAAATAAAAACAATGCAAATAAAATAAAGAAAATATTTTTTTTGGCTCGAAAAAGATTGATCTTGGTCTTACGTATTTCTACCCGTGATAGAAAATCAGGGTTCACGTAGTTCTAATTTTTGAAATTTTTTTTTTATGACTGTTGGTATTTATCTTTTTTTTTTTTTTTTGAATTTTTTTATTAATTTTTTAATAGAAAGTTTTAAATTTTTATTTTTAAAATTTTATATTGTTAAAATTGTTTCGCATTTTTTTTATTAAATATTTTTACTATTTTTAAAATGTATTATTTTTATTATTTTCAAAAGATGTTTTGAAACTTTTTGACAATTTATATTTTTTTATATTTTTGAAAATTGTTTCACCATTTTTATTTAAAAACAACACTATTTTATTATTATTTTTCCGAAAAAATTGATAATTCACTAAGTTTTTAGGAAGCATTTTATATCCTCCTTAAGAATTTGGAAAGATTGTATATTTTTTATTTATTTTTTAAAAATCAAAGCGATAAAAGCTTAATCTTAGGGTACCATAATAGCTTTCAAATAAGGCAATCTCATGTACATATAAAATATATGAGATCAAGTAATCAGAACATACTAGTTGAAGATCCTCAAAAAACGTGTTCCCCTTTTCTCTGAATTCGAACCTTCAAATTTTCTGCCCACCATATATGCTCAAGATCCTTTTTAGTATCTCTCCAGTATATTTTGCATGTGTGTCTATTGAGAGTGCATGCCTATTTATACTAGTAGTATCCTGTTCACTTTTAATTGGGATTTGAACCTATTAATTTTTTATCATCTCCACTTAATTACATTTTAACAAAATTGTCAATCAAATATAATATTAAAGGGGAAGAATGAATCTGGAATACAAAATGGGCAGAGTCATAAAACTGCTACTATTGTGGCAGAACTAAAACCCTAGTACATAATCAATTATATCTATTAAAGTACGACATATTAATTATTTATTTATTTATTTTTATTTTATTTTTTTTTCTTTAATTTTCGTTTGTTTAATTATTTTTTAAAAAAATTATTGTTTCTAAAAAAATTAAATATATAAGCTGAAAACTGAATTCTCTTCTTTTTTTATTAATTTTTATTAAGAGGAACTTGAAAAATAAAAGGAGTCAACAAATAAAATGATCATAACAGTTAAAAAAAAAAGATAATGCCAATTGTTTGACAATCATTGTTTAGTTGAAAATCACCAGCATTTAATCACCATTTGCAATAATAATAATATAATCAACTCAACTATTCAAATTTCTAACATTTCTATTTTTTTAATGTGTAATTAATGCGTATCAGAAAAGGCAGGTAAAAAGAGAGAGACAATGTGATATGATAATGACAATTCTTATTTTTCTTTTTTTAACATACTTTTAATGGACTGGTTTTCTTTACCTTTTTTTCTTTTTACGGATCTCATTTTAAAACTTTATTCATAAAATAAAATGAAACCAAAACTCTTCTTTATTTTATTTATTTAAATGACAAAGTGTGAGGAAAACTAAATAACATAATTTTTTTATTTTAATTTTTTTATTATTTTTTATTTTGAAATATTTTTATTTGTTCGGACGAAATTGGGTGTTGACAAGGCGCATGTTAATGAATCACACAAAGATGAGTGAAAGGTGCATGTTAATGAAATCACAAAAACATGACTGAAGAGGAGCATATTAATGAATTGCAAAAACATGGTCAAAGAGACACATGTTAATAAATCGCAAAAACATGACCAAAGAGATGTATGTTAATGTGTCGCAACCAGGACGACGATCTTAAAAAAGTTTTAAGTTTTAATAAAACCGAGGAGTCGCCACCATAATTTATTAAAGAAAAAACTATGGAAAAACCAAAAATCAGATAAGGCAAGTTCACAAAACCAGATTCAGAGTTCGGGAGTCGGTTACGTGTGGGGAAGGTATTAGCACCCCCACAATGCCCGCCCTAAGGCGGTACCTTTAATTAAATAAGTAAAGCAAAATAGTGTGGTTTTTCAAAATATTTATCTTTCCCAAAAGAATATAATGCAAATAATAACAACAAAACATTTTTTTAAAAGGGTGAGCCCGACAAGGATTTGACCTCGCTTCTACGTATCTCTATCAAGAATAGAGAATAGAGAATCAGGGTTACGTAGTTCTTTAATTTGGGTATTTGTAAGGGATAATTTTGGAATTTTTGAAAAAAAATGTAGGGCGTGGATTCTAATTAAGGGAGGTGCAGAATGTAGTTCCACTAATCATAAGGGTATTTTTGAGATTTGTGAAGAGTTGAGGGTGCTGGCGGAAAAGATGGAGGTGCTGCAAGTAAACCCCTGACCAGAAACTCATTTTTATTAAGGGCAGTTTGGTAATTGAGTTGCAACACAGGTGCAGACTCAAATCAGTGGGGGTGCAAAGAGCAGCTCCGCTAGTCAGAAACCTAACCAATAGCTAGGGGCATTTCAGGGATTAAAAAAAGTGGGTGCAGAACTTAATAAATGGAGGTGTAGGAAGTAACTCCCACTAATTAAGGCTTGGCTAATTTTAAAAGGCTGTTTGGTAATTGTAGGGATTGTGGGTGCAAGGCTAAATATGTGGGGTGCAAAAAGCAGCCCCACTAATCAACAGGGTTTGGACTGTGCATTGGACAAGGTTGAAGCAGAAGGGGACGGCGACTGGCGGCGACGTGACTAACGGCGACAGCATGGCTGGCGGCGTGGCTCACGGCGGCCAAACTAACCAACGGAGGGTGGTGGCCTGAAATTTGACAGCGGCGGCTGCGCCACCTTCATCTTCATCTTTTCCGCCTCCAAAAGAAAGAAACTTTCGCACCCTCCAAGCCCTCAATCTGCAACTGCATATACCTAAGTTACGAAACCACCAGTGGAGCCATGGCTTTTGTATTATCTTGTTGATCTTGGTGGAGGTTCGCAATGGCGAGTTCAGTGATGATGCGTGGAGGCACATGGAGATTCTGGGTGATCGCCAACGTCGACTGTGGAGTCTAGAATGTAAGTTTTGGACTTGTGGAGTTTCAGGTAATTATGGAGGTGGCATTGGTGACGCTTGTGAGCGGTACGGTGAAGTGATGGAAGACACATGGAAGGTACTGGAGGGTTAGTCCTGGTTGACGTGATGAAAGTAGGTCGTTGGCGGCATAATGGCGAGGTTTGAGTGGCTGTTGTGTGGTGTGGCGTTTTGGTGTGCATCGAAAGGGAGGAACATGGCTGGAGATGGTGACTATAAGGTGCAGGACTGTGGCGGCGTTGGTTGGCGACATTCGTTGGAAGGTGCAGGAGGCAAGGCCGAAGGTGTTGAGGCAAATTAAACGGAGGCAAGGGTTCTCGATGGCTATGTTTGGTGCATGGGGCTGGTTTTAAGGTAGTTGCTAGGAGGGGTTGACGGTGGCTGTGGCGCATGGGGTCTTGAATGCCACTCACGATGGTGGTGTGACTAAGGTGCATGGAGGACACCAAAATGGGATGGTGGGTGCAGTTTGGAGGTTGCTTGGTTGTTTTATGGCGAGGTGCACGTGGAACATGGAAGGTGTTACTACGTGGTCGAGGGAATGAGGCGTGGCAAGTGCGTGGTATGGTAAAGAGGGGTGAAGGAACAAGGCATAGTGGTCGATCCACGTGGGAGGCGCATGGTGATTGGCGCATGATGGCGTAGTCCTTGTGTATATGGTGGCAGAGGCATAGTGCATGGTGATGGTTTTCCGCAAATCCAAGGAGGTCGTTGGAAGTACGACCAAGACGCGATGATGAAACTTGTGGGAAGTACAAGGTTGGGCATGAGTACTCCAGGCAAGGACGAAGGCTATTGTGGAGGTGCATGCAACGATGGCACAAGGTGGCTGAAGTCGGGGAATTTGCATGGCTTGAACGTGGTCGTGGTGGCGCGTGAGCGAGCGGCTGCTATGGTAGCATGGTGGTTGGCATCATGTGTGCATAATGAGGGAATAACGAGGTTGTGGTTGTTGGGTTACGGGGTGCACGATAAATGTGCGGTGTGAGATGTGGCTTTAAGGTGCGACCAAGGTGCATGGTGAAGGTGCAATGGATATTGGAAGCAATGTGGTGAAGGTGGGGCGTAATAGGCTTAGGATGAAAGATCATGGCAGTGAGCATGTAGGAGGCCGTCGTGTAGTGCATGCATGAGGTTACGCTTCGCGAGTGGAGAGAGAAGCTATAATGGAGATTTGTGGTGACTTAAACTTGAGAATGTGAGGATGGTGTGAATTTGGAAGTTGAAGATGAAGGATCATGGCAATTAGCATGGACATGGCCGTGGTGGGGGTTCAATGTGGTTGTGAGGCGTGGCTGGTGGAGTTGCGTGATAGGAAATGGAGGGTGTTGGAGATGTTTTCTGCGCGGGTTTTGGTGAAGGAGATGCTTGGATGATGGCTTGGTAATGAGTTCGACATGAGAACGTGCATGGGAGCAGGGTGGAGTTGCATGCTTGGGGAGTGGTACATGATGATGTAATGCCATGGGGCACATGGTGGTGTAATGCACGGTGGGAAGCAAGGTGGATTTGGTTGATATTTGGTGGTTAGGTTTGGTGTAGAGAGATGGTTTTAGGAGTGTTACTGGGAGGTAGTGGCTGTTTCGATGGATGTCGGTTCATTAGAGGGTGGTGAAGGTGAAGGTTCATGGTGAAAAGAGGCACGTGGGACTGGTTTTATGGGAGTGATGGCGTGGTGGAGAAGACGCAGATGTATGGTGGGAGATGTTTCGGTTTGGCTCGTGGTTCATGATGCATATTGGTACCATTAATTTGTGGATTTTTTCATGCAACATGTATGAAACTCAAAAACAAGTAAAAGGAAAACATACCTGGAGTTACTCTTTTTTTTTTTCTCTGTACTTTCTTCGTTCTCTCTTTTCCTCCTCTCCTCAATATTTTGTCTCTCTCTCCTTTTTTCTCCCTCTTTTCAAATGATCCCCTTTTTCAATATATTTCTCCTCTTCCTTTTAATTCTTATTTTTAATTAATATCTTTTTTTTTTTAAAATCCAGTAGTTCAGTTTTAGAGAGGTTAAGAAAGGTTATTATTCTTTGACTCATTCATATTTGTTATTTTTATTTTTTAAAATTAATATCAAAATGAATCTAGTCAGTAATAAAACTTATGTTATATTTTTTATTATTTATTTATTATCTTGAAGTGTAGATCAAGTAAGCAGTTTGAAAGCAGTTTCTTTTCTTATTTTTTTTATTATTTAATCTCCTTTTTTCCTAATATGTATATTTATTTTTATTTGCTTTTATTATTTAATTATTTAATATTTATTTATTTATTTATTATTCATTATTTTCGTTTTTTAATTAATTATTATTATTTTAATTATCATCTTTTAATTACCACATTTTTAGTTTTCTTTTAATGGAAAAATTTAATATATTTTTTAATTACTATTGTTACTATTATTTTTAACAAATTTTTAATAAACTGACTTCCCTTAATATTTCTTTTTATGAATTTTATTTTGAAACCTTATTTATTGAATATAATGAAACCAAAGTCTCTCTTTTTTTATTATTTAAATGACAATAATATAATATAACTAGATAACACACTCTTTTATTTTAATTTTTGTATTGTTTTATAATCTAAAATAATTTACTTGCCCGGACGAAATTGAGTGTTGACATAATGAATCGCAAAAACCCAACCCAAAAGGTGTGTATTACTTCAAAGTGTGAAAGGCGTCATCGAAAGCCATAACTAAAAGGTGTCACCGTAAGCCATGAGGATATAGAAGCCGAAAGATATGACCGAAAGGCATAAAGGTACGCAATTGGGTGTTGAAAGACATAACTAAGTTTGACATTCAAAAAATTTATTACATTTATGTTATTTGAACAATTGTTTCAAAATCAATTTATATTCATATAAAAGAAAGTTATGACGTGCAATTCATGAAGATCTTTCTAAGCCAATTTTAATACTAAAAACAAATATGGAAATATTGTTTCTCAATAAATTTTGGATAAAATAATAATAATAATAATAATAATAATAATAATAATAATAATAATAATAATAATTTTCTTTCATTTAATTATTTAATTTTTAATTATTTAATAATAGTTTAACATTTGTTAGTTATTATATTTAAAAATAACTTATTTTAAATTTAAATATTTTTATAATTATATACATGATATTCAGTTAAATATATGATAATTAGTTAATTATTTTATATGTTTAAATAATTAGTTACCTTTTTAGAAAAGATAAAGTTCAAAATTTTAAGTAACTAATTCAGTTATTTACCCAAAATTTTGTGGAGAACTTTATACTTAAATTATAAATCATTAATTTTAAAAATAGTCATCCAATATTCAAAATCATATAAAATTTCATAGATTTTAAGTTACTTTTCTACTTTTTATTTATACTTTTCTCAATCAATAATGATAACACTATATTTTTTTTCTAAAACATAATTGTTTTCTAGTATTATTTTGAGTTATTATTTTCTATAATCAGTTTCATGCTTATTCTTATTATTATATATGATTATCTAATAGTGAAAACGTGATTTTTCTTTTTGTTTTAAAAAAATTTAAGGTAGTTGTAAAAATAAAATAAAATAAAATAATAATAACTTAGAAAACTCAGAAAAATACTCAATTAAATAATTGTGTTTGTTTGTTAAAGAATATTTGTTTAACTTAAATTTTAAAACGTTTTAAATAAAAATATATAATATTCTTTTAATGCTTTATTATTAAAATAAATAGTTACACCAACAACTTTAAATAATGTAAATCCACTTTATATTATAATATTTTAACAGAAATTTGAGGTAGTGAAATAATTTTTCAGTTTAATTTACATAAATATATCTCTAGAAATTGTATTAATAAGAAAAAGATAAAAAGATAGTTATATATGATAAAAAAAATAATTATATATGATAAAAACATAAATAGTTATAAGAATGATAATAAAGATTTATTACATTGATAAATAAAAGATAATTTTCTTTGTTATATTTGAATGAATATTGTTAGGCAATGTTACATTTGAAACAACTTTAATAGTCATTAGGAGAAACGAAACGTTATGGGCCTAATAAAGCTTTTTCGCCTATTTGGCTCAAGGCTGGGGTCTTGTGTCCTCTCCTGGATCTAGGGTGTGCTAAGTAAAAAGAGAGGTACAAAATATAATTTTTTATCTAAAGATAGGTCAAGCAGTATGATCTTATTATCCCTTTATTTAAACGTTGCCCTATCTCACTATAATGTGGATCCAACAACTTTACGGGTATAATAATAATAATAATATTATTATTATTATTATTATTATAATATTTTAACAAAAATTTGAAGGAGTAAAATAATTTTTCAGTACTCAATTGTTGGTCTCTACGGGTCACTGGCTTCTTAAAATGGATGTTGAATTATTACATTTGAAACGACTTTAATAGTCATTATGAGAAATGTTATGTGTCTATTAAAGTCTTTTGGCCTATTCGGCTCAAGATGGGACCTTGTGTCCTCTCCTAGGCCTACGATGTGTTTAGTAAAAAGAGAGATACGAAGTATAATCCTTTTATCTAAAGAAGAGCCAAGCGATACGAGCTTATTAACTTTTTATTTAAAGACTGCTCTTTACTGTATCTCAAAATGTTTTTTGAGGCACCTCCAAACTTTTAAAAGATGTCCAAAATGTCTTTGAATTATTATTGTGCAGATAAAATTGTCCTTTAGAATCATAAAGTCTTCCAAATCACCTCCGCTACTTTGTATGTACTACCGTCACCTCCAACTCACCTCCACTAATTTCATTTGCATTGTCATCGCTGGTTTGCTTCCGTCAACCACCACCATCTACATACTTATCAACCATTTTGAGATAAGGATGCTTTATTAAACGTTTTGTGGTTGATTTAGGTGGTTTCTGCGATTTGGGGGGTATTTTGTGGGTTTTTGATTTTCGTTGACAATGAATTATGAAATGAGTTATTCCGAAACTATCATCTGAATCCAGAGAACAGTTCCGGAACAGCCCATTCTGTAACTCATTGTCAACAAAAGAACAGTTGAGGAATGAGCTATTCCAGAACTATCATTAGGATCCGGATAATAGTTCCGAATAATCCATTTCGAAACTATTTGGTTTTGTTAACAATAAGTTGTAGAATGGACTGTTCCGAAACTATTCTCTAGATTCAGATAACAATTTGGGAACAACGATTATGCGACTATTCTATGCCGCCATCACTGCACTGTTGATTTTCTACCGCTGCTCAATCACCACTCCACCATCGCCATTGACACACACCATTGCTCAAAGCTCCTCCTGCCTGAGAACACAATTCCAACTGTCCACCTTTACTACACCTTCCTCTTCCACTGCTATTGTTTTAATATACAGAAAGATAAAACTGTCTTTGTAAACAGGACAATTTAGAAATTTTTTTAAAATTTGGAGATGACTAAAGAAGTCTTATTTAAACTAACCTTATTTTATAATAAATACATACCCAACAACTTTACGGGAATAATAATAATAATAAAAAAAAAATTGTTAAGATTATTAAAACTAATTTTATATCTATAAATAACAATTGGGATATCAAGTTAAATAACTAATTAGAATATTCAATTGGACTACTTATCCATATTTGCTTTTGAAAAAAAAATACAAATTAAAAATTATAACAATAACGAAATTTATGAACTGAATATACTTAATTTAAGTATTTTACCTGTTTTTACACCAAATTTAATTATGTACAAAAATTAAAAAAGAAAAAACTATTTACAGCAGAATTACGAAGTTGCGAAATGCCAAGTCATACTACAGACCTAATAATTTAACTTATTGGAGTCATAACAACGAGAAAACACTGGGAACAGACAAGGACGAATACTCACAAATCAAAACTGAGTACAAAAATGGAAGACAAAGATAAAAACAGTAGTTGTTGAATGGGTATATTTGGGTTTTCCAGTGCGAAGTGGGAAACGAAAGCGAATATGCGTAGAGCGAAATAAGAAGATTCTGGCGTAAGCAGCATCTTCCTCTCTCTTATTCTATTCCCTTATTTTATTTTTGTTTCTTATATCTCAAAATTCAAAATACCCATCAACTGGAAAATCAATCGCAGCTTCACCTCCTTCTCCTTTATAAATACAATACTCGCCTCTGCATTGCTACCTATTCATTCTCAGGTTCTCTCTCACTCTCTCCCACACTATTCTAAACTTTTATTTTCTCTTTTGTGGTTTTTTGTTGAAGCGAAATCAAGGTTTAACTGTTGTTGGAGTTTAATTCAATGGAAACTTGATATAGTTATTATGCTGGTTATACTGTTGTTTCTTCTTTAGGAATGTTGATGAGAAATGCTGTATAGTAATTGGGCATGTGGTTTTTCCTGGTCAATACCAGAATGAACGAATATGGGTGGGGATTAGCTTTATGAGGATTGAATTGAGTACATAAAACGTAAAAATGCCCAGTAATATTTTAGATTATCTCTCCGTATTCATTATTTGTTTCCCTATAATTAGGATTGAGACTTTTTTTGTTTTTGATCGGTGATTAAGAGTTTATGATATAGGTATAGGAATAGGATTTTGAGTTTGATTTCGGTTCATTAATGATGTAAATAATTTGTAAGAATCGACTAACGTATCTTGCCTATCGGATTGATTTTGGATTGGTTCTTTGTGTTTTATAACACTAAGTAGTATATCGTGTTGAATCAAGTGGCTGCACATTGCAAACGATGATATTTTTGTATTTCTTTTCTAGTTGAATCCAATACAACAGGAACGAGGGATTTTTTCATATCTTAGTTCATTGGTTTTTTCCATTAGAGGAATTTTGTTATACCTTAATGCATTGGATTTTTTCATGAGAGGAATTTTGTCACCAACGGCTACCTGTGTATTCTCCTGTCTTGTTCTGTTCACCAATGAATTAAAAGTACTTGCGTGCCTATGATGCATAGCTACTTGGAGATTCTATTTAGGTTGTTTTAATTGTGACAATCTGAAGGGGGATGATGATCGAGTTTCAGCTATCTGAAGTGCTGAATTGGAAAATATTTCGAAATCAGGGATATTCAACTCATGATTCTCTAAATATAAATATAGATAGATTGACAGATACATAAATAGATAGATAAATAGATGATTCTCTAAATATAAATATAAATATAAATATAAATATAAATAGATAGACAGATAGATAAATAGATAGATTGATAGATATGTATATATAGGACATATCTAGCTAGAAGTTCATGCCGAACAAATTTTATATTGGTCCTATCAAAGAAATTTTTACGAATTCAGGGATAGTTATCTCATTTAATTTTGAAGTTTGAAGTCAACCCAATTTTTGTCATGGCCAATTAATTACGAATTACAATAAAAAGTGGAAGGTTGAGTCAAATTCTTGGATCATTTGTTATATAATCACTGTCATTAGCAGTTCTTCCACTATTTTAATCATTATAAATACACCTGCTTGTTCTTCGATCATTTGTTATATAATCATTGTCATTAGCAGTTCTTCATGCTTGTATGTTTTTGGTTGAATGATAAAACTACATACACACTGGTTCCAAATTTTATGAAGTAATACCAATACTCTCTTCTTAATACAGCATTGTTGGCTCGACTGAACACTCGCCAAATAACCAGTACCAGCAACTTGTTGCTGGTACTCAAGTTGATCAGCATCTTCTGTGGGGGAGGACATGACTCAAAACAGCATTCTGAATCACAGTAGAGCCCTTGAGGGTGTCCATGGAGTTCAAGTGGCACCTCACTCACCGTTTGATTTGACAGAAACTACTCAAAGTGGGGGCTTTCACACTTCAACAGGCCGAGTGTCAACTACTGAAGCAAATCAGCAGCTGCTAATGCAGTGAGTAAAATATGGACCCAGCAGAACTGTCATACAATTTTTACTTGACTGTAGATTTTTTATGAAATTGACAAGAACTGAAAATTTACAAAGCCGTGCACACCACTAACCTACTTCTTACATGTACCAGAAGACTGTGGCACCAGAGACCAGCATGCTTAAGACCCATCCATTGTAGTATTAGTTGTCATGGTAATATTGAGAATTATTCTTTCCATTTGATGTTTTGTTAATTTGTTTCCCATGAATGATCCTATCTTGTGTAAATAATTGTTATTACCGCATCCCTTTATCAGGTGATCAGAATCTTGCTGAAAGGTTTGCTAATGTGATTACATCAATTCCTTTTATAGCTCTTGGAATCCATGCCCCCAGGTAATAATATTTTCCTCCTAGCATCATAAATTACTTTGGCTAGAAAAATAGCCTATGTAATCTTATAAATAACTGTGTAATATAGGAAGAATGTCAATTCAAAGTTGTATGCTAATTCACTAATTGGAGTTGGAGTGGCCTCAAGCATGTATCATTCTTCAAGAGGAAGGTTGAGGAAATTTTTGAGATGGGTTGACTACACAATGATAGCCACGACAACTGTTGTGAGTAACATACAGATAAATATAATTATATTTGCTGTATTCTGTACTAGGAAGCATTTATCAATATTGTCTGGATCTAATAATTGGAAATTATGCCCCACTACTACAGCCAATGAATCAGACTCTGGTTAGGGAACTTAAGTTTTTTCTGCAGGGTCATCAGCACATCTGCACGTCCACACAATTTAGAAATGTCCTTTGTCTCTAATTTTGTTTCAAATGGCAAATTTCTTGTATATGTTTTACGATAGTTAAAGTAAATCTTTATGCCATCTATTGTGTTTTCAGTATCTGGATTGAGTACGTATGTCTAACTTTTTTTGGAGAGAAAGGTTTATTATAAGTTGGTGCTTTCTATAGATTACTTTTTTATATTTCTTTCATAGAGTTAGTTAAAAGGGATTGTTTGAAATCAGGACTATTCTATAAATGAGAGGTTTGATTATCATATACGCTATATTCGGAAATAACCAAGTTTCAATATTTTAACATCTTACAATTTGGGCTTTGGGTTTAACTTATTGTGTTATTCCAACACACCCTCTAATGCCCAAGTCTTGACATCTGGAACATGGTCAAATGTGGGTGGCCCAATAATAACACCCTCTCACCTATGAATAGACATCTAGAGCATAGACAAATAAAAGTATGCAATAATTGATAAAAAATAGGCTTTTATAATCTTAGAATTTAAACTCTTAAGTCTACCTATGCAAACCCAACTCGTAAGCTGAGAAAGTCTGATGAAGTTTACATTGATTATATCTCTAGTTAATGTTTGGGATCTCAACAAAAAATAAGGTCTTGTTGGTTTTTTCATGATTTTATTATCCTCAATGCCTTAATTTTTTTTTTCTTTTTTGCTTTGTAGCTTAAGTATAACAACGAAATAAAGAGGGCACATTACTTGTGTATTTGGACTTGTTTTGTGTATGTGTTGCATTTTTCTTTATTTTCTAGCATGACATTCTTATATTATTTTCTGAGTAAATTAATTTGATATCGTATTTGAATATAAAAATCATTGTGCAGTGTTTGTCAATGGCCCTCAGAAATGAGAATCCCAAGTTACTGATGGCAGCGTCTGCAATATTTCTTCCAGTTAATCCAATGATGGTTTCAGTTATTCACACTGGGATGATGGAGGTAAGTTTTACAACTATTTATTTATGATGATTTACATTTTATTTGTAAAGCCTGGTTTCCAATTTAACCATCAACATAAAGCCCATTCCGAAATACATGCAAATGTCAAAAGAGAAGTTGTGGGGATACGGATTTAAGGAGGGATGATTGAAGGCTCTTTCTTTAGAAACTCCTATAATTTCTTCCCTCCAATACTCTGGAAATACATTCTAGATTATATAATCCAGAAAAATATTTTTAAAAATATATTTTAGATTTTGCAGTTCTAAATATATTTTTGGATTAACGTGATGAAATATATTTTTGAACTCTAGATTGTAGAATTCAAAATACGTTTTTAAATTTGAGATTATGATCTATGAACAATTTTGACTTTTTCAATACTTTATAGAAGTGCATAAAAAGATTCTATGGGGGTGGAGGAAGAAAGTGTAATGATTAAAGTGGGGAATGTTGGGCTATGGTGCTCAATTTGTTCGAAAACAAAAATTATGAACCTTCTCTTTCTTATATAGAAGTACTGAAATATGTAGTCTTGTATAATTTATCAATTAACTCGAGTATATAAATTTTTGGATAGACCTTTCTCAATTTAAACTTTATCAATGCGTCACATGAATTGCACCACAGGCGTCTCTATCTTTTTTTTTTTTTTTCAAACAGTTTTCTTAAATATACTTATTAAGTTATCCTGCATGTAGCAATTTAAAAAGTTTATTTTAATTTATATAATAATAGAAAAATTCATTTTTTTACAATAATGAAATATCTCCTAATAATACTTTATTTCTTCATCAAACACGATTTCATCATTGTTTTTGTAATGATATCCTTTTTCTGTTTATAAATTTTTAATTTCTATATTTAAATTTTGTGTAAATATAAAATGGTTTTGGTTTTGTATACCTGTCTCAAAGACAGAGGTAGGAATTGTATAAAAATAATAATAAATGAAAAACTTTTATAAGAAATAAGAATGAGAATGCATTAACAACATTGACTGAACTTTGCATTTTTTTAAGAAATCACTTTTGATTCTTTACTGTTGCTTTTAGTAAAGAATTTTTTTGATACCTTGGAATCATGATTTATGGGAATTTTATAGTTTCTGGAAATGATTATTATTTTTTTGTTTGTTAAAAAATATTGCTAAAACTATTTATATTATGACTGAAATTTTCTATAATCAAAAGTAATGTGTTATTTTTTGCTTAAATCTTTAATTTTTTATCATATTAAATTATTTCATAATATTTATGTGAGAAACTTCTTCAAAAAAAAACTATTCCCAGGAAACATTATTTCTTTAAAATGTTATTTCTAAAAGATAAACCAAACATGGAAAATATACTATACCGATTTTAGATTTTCAGAAAATTAAAAATATTTCTTCTATCCAACGACTAAGGTTAGCAAAACAAAATTTAAAAGCATTCATGCAAATGTATCGAAATATTGTTACTTTGTCCTTTAAAATGCTATATAGATCTGTCGATTAATTTGAGGGGATGAGACATAAACAACATAAAAATTGCAAAAATAAATAAACGATAAATGTTTTGAATAAAATAATTAGTATATAAAAGTATATCTAGCTACAATATTTTCTAGTATAATTTTTTGGCATCAAAAGTGTAATTTTATCATTAATACCTTTTCATCCTGGGAATGTATTCTTTAAAAAGGTGTTTTTGGCTCTGGCACAGCTCTTGTACGTAGTGTAGTAACAAGATGATCTTGGAAAAATTAGAAGTAAACATTTCATAGTTAAGCTTTTCTCACTGTTATTTTTCTAATCTAGGTAGCATTTGCTAAAAGGGCATTGAAGGATCCAGACTTGAGGATGGCTCACACAGTGCATAAGATGTCATCATTGCTTGGCGGTATGCTTTTTGTGGCTGATGATGTATTTCCTAAAACCCCTTACCTTCATGCTGCATGGCATCTTGCTGCTGCTGTTGGTGTTGGCACCTGCAATAAGCTTCTTGAGTAAGCATGCACACTCATTCAAATCTGGAAACAATGCATTCTGAATAAGAATAGCATCAGCATAATCTGTCGACTTAATTTGTAAAAACAGTGATTGGGACCATGAGGTACTCATTGTATCTTCTTGTATTATTAGGTTCAGGATGTAGATGAATTCAGTGCAAATTAAGTTCCCAATTATTTACCTAATTCAATTTGCAGTTTTATGTTCATTAGAAAGGGATTCATGCAGGAAAAACTGGCATCTATTCTTATTTGATGAGCATGCTGTTATAAAACATCTTGCATTATAATATCTTCCTGCACATATATTTTGACTTTTCTGTTGTAATTTTTTTGTTTGCTTCCTACACGTGTTGGATTTTGTGAAAATTGGAAATATATGATATGATGATTTTTACGAAGTACATTAACTCATTTCCCAATCAACAGTTTAAACTAGAACCTGATAAGATGGAAAACAACAAAAGATTTGATGTGGATGGGCTAAGGTTATGATGATAAATAATAATAAAACAAGTAGCCCGAATATTTAATTTGACAATCCGACTATGATTGAGATGGCATTGAATCATAAAAGAAGAAAAAGGATAGGGAGAACTGGTAGAAGAAGGAGCAAAAATTAGAACACTTTCAGAATCTAATTCATATGCCCTAATTGGATAAAATAATTTTACATTGTGTTGGAGCAATGTGCAGACATTTTTTAGTGTTTTAAGAGTGGTTCAAAGTTTAAAGCTATGCAACGACTTAAGAGTGGTTCAAAGTTCAATAACTTCTATAAAATGCAAATTTGAGTCTAAAGAGATGCTTCAAAAGAGTTATCTATCTATAGGATTTATAAGATGTTATGTCAACAATTTAAGACTAAGAATTATTGCATAGGTAATCAAGGTTGACGATATGGATAAGATGGCGTTGATGTTAGACTCCAATTAGTATACTAGACGATGTTTTAAGTCTTTAGATTTAGACTACCCTTGGATGATGTCTAATATTCCCACAACAATACTCAAAAAATGAGTTTTAATGTAACCAAATGAGTAGAGATTGGATGAAAGACATATATATTTTCCTACACAAGTCTTTACGTGGAAATTAGTTTGCGTCCAAACGCAAACAATTTCATAAGACTGGACGAATATCTCGCTTTCAGTATTTCTTGAGTTGTGTTTTTATTCTTGTCGTTTTATGTTTATGGGCCTTGGGCCTCCAAATTTTACGTATCTGCATGTATATAAATATAACATGCATTACGTGCTGTGATGTATGTAAAAAGGCATTATTAGAATCAGTTTATTACATTTTCTCTCTACTTCTTCCGTTTCTCTATATTATCCGTTCTTCGCGATTCTTTTCATCCTTTGCGTTCATAGCAAAATTCATTATGGTATGAGGCTTTACCTCTTGTACTCTTTTTTACTTGTTCTTGATAATTCTTGCAACGTTCCTCTTTCTTTTATTTGTGCTCTGTTTTTCTTTCCGGTTTTCTTTTTCATGAATCTTTTGTAAAACCTTTGTAGCCCCTTTTACTCACATCCTGGAGAGAATCAAGGATGATTCTTGTCATACCACATCTGAACGAAGTTATAACTACCACTCATTGAAAAACAAGTTTAAATTATGGGATGATCATATCTTCAGTTATACGAACATTGACAATGTATATTGCTCAAAGCATTTTATACATTAATAATACAAAAGATTCGTGAAAGAATATGAGAGAAAGATTTTCAAAGAGCAATCATTTTCTCATTAGATTTTCTTCAAGAAATAAACTTACCAGAGTATATAATTCAAAGTCTTTATGGGAAAAACTTGATTCACTGAGACCTTAAAGAGTATTGTTGAAAACTATGGAACTGTCAAGATACAGATTCTTCTCATAGAATGTTTACCAAACATGAATCGTGTGTTTTGTCATGTTCTTCAGCAAGAAAAACAATTAAGTGAAAGTCTTCGTATTAAAACGAAATCATTGATCGACAACATTGGAAAACAACAACAAAAAATGTGTACCAAAGATAATAATCATATGTATGGATAAAAGAACCAAAGGAGAGGGATAGGAAGAAATCAAGACAAACAATGTACCTATAGCCACAAAATGAATCAAAATGAATCATATGATTAATGAATGTTATTTGAAACATTGCTTTCCACCATGGACGAAACAAAGGAATACTCATATTGCCAATGCTATTGAGAACAATGAAAGTTATATAACTCAAAAAGCTGTCTTGCCACAAGCAATCCAACAACAACCAAATGGTAAATTATTTTACATTTGGACAAATGGAACAATTATTGAAGATTCTCCATTCTTTTGGTAATGAAACCAACCTTGTCAACAACATTATAGGTGAGTACCCTATTCAACAATCTACGAAAGGTACAAAATTTACTCTCTTGGATTGTTGATATTAATGCCATTGATCATGTTACATACACAAAATCTTTCTTTAGGACTTATTACAAAGTTAAAACCATGCATGTAAAGCTTCCTAAACTCATGTCATTGAAAATATGGCTAAAACCATTCATTTTTCAGGTGAATTGGTATTCATATTGTTTATACATAATAGAATTCATATTAACAGTTTAGCTGCTCATTACATCTTTAAACTATCAATTGCTTTTCTCCCATAATACTTGTACCATACAAAAGATGAATACATTGAGGATGATTCAACAAGCTAGCTTACAAGAAAATCTTTATTATATCACTACAAAAAAAATTAGAATTATGGACAGTCAAAAATCTGTCAATAATTTGGTTGTCGGTAAATTAATGAATATTAATTTTATTATAAAAATCATCTTTTTTACTTTTATTTGTTTTGGAAAAAATACATTAGGGGGAACTCAAATCCAAGACCTCTTAGCAGTTAGACAGAACTCTTAACCATCATACCAAAAATGTTTTTCTATCATGTTACGATTATTTATTATACTTATCATCACAATTACAACAATTATTATTAATATTTAAAATTATTACTATTATTATAAACAATTATTATTATTATATTATTACTATTATTATTATAATTATAAATATTACTATTATAAACATTATTATTATTATTTACTATTATTATTATTATAAATATTATTATTATTATTAATAGTATTATTATTAATATGATTATTATTATTATTATTATTATAAATATTGTTATGATAAATATTATTATTAGAAATGTTATTATTATTATTATTAATATTTAATATCATCAACATTACTATTATTATTATTATTATTTGTATTATCATATAATTATTATTTTAAATATTATTTTTATTATAAATATTTTTATTATTTTTATTTAATTTATATTATTATTATTAATATATTAAGTATTATCGACGGAATAAATTCGTTGGTAAATTGGCAGACATCCATCGATAATTAGTAACGAATTAAATCTGTCAGTAAAAATTCGTTGGTAATAATATTTTATTGATGGATAAAATTCTGTCGGTAATTTAGCTTTTTCTTGTAATGTCTAAGCCAAAGAATAACAATACTATTTTCTTTGCACGAGCAAGTGAACTTTCAAGACACGTAAATGTTTTTTTTATCTTTGGCATTGTAAACATAGATATCCTCTAACAAAGTCATAGAACATGTTTATAAAAGTTTCAATGACATACACAATGACAAAATATAATATACATTTTCTATCATTTAGCAAAACAACATAAATTAGTTTTCCTTTAATTAAAACTTTTTCAACTGATACTATTTTTGACCTGATGTATATTGACATATGGAGACCATTTAATGTTCCTTCTATAGATATGAAGACCATACCAAATATACATGACTTTATCTGGTGAAAGCAAAGAGTGAAATCGAAGATCTTTTGCATAATTTTGTCACTCTCATTCAAAATCAATTCGATAAGACTATATCAAAATTATTAGAACCAATAATGGACAAGAGTTTAGCTAGAAAGACCTATATGATAAATTTATAGTAATACATCAAACTACCTCCATTGAACAGCTCCACAAAATTTTATTGTAAAAGGAAAGCATTAACATATTTTAAATATAACTCGTTGTATCGTGTTTCAATATAATCTTTCAAAAGTTTTCTAGTTTTATGCTATATCTCATGTTGCCTATATGATAAATAGACTCCATTCTCCTATCATCAACAACAAAAGTTTGTTAGAAATGTTATATAATAAAAAACCTAATATATTATAGTTAAGAGTCTTCAGGTGTCTTTGTATGATAAATAGACTCCCTTCCCCATCATCAACAACAAGAGTTCGTTAGAAATGTTATATAATAAAAAACCTAATATATTATAGTTAAGAGTCTCCGGGTCTCTTTGCATTGCCTCCATTATAAAAACTAATGGAAATGATCACAAAGCTATTAGATGTTTCTCCCTTGATTTTAAATCTAAAACCAAAGGTTATATTGTAATAGATAACATATCAAAGATTTTCATATCACGAGATGCCAATTTTTATAAACATCTTTTAACTAAGAAAACATTTTTCTTAACAAAACAATGATAGTTATGAAGAAAATTTTTTCAATTGCCACTAAGATCACACATGTATGATAAAAATTACGAAGTTAAGGAAAACATCATAATTGAAAATAATGACGAGGAAGCTAAGAAGTTGTAAAGATCTTCTAGAACATGAAAGACTCCAATGTTCTTGAAGGACTAACATCATCGACTTACGAATCTACCACAAGTAAATAAGATACAAAGCTCTAACTAAGTGCAATATTCTCTCAATTTTGTGTTGTCTCACAAAACTCTATCTACTAACCATCTTAAATATACTCTCTCCATTTCTTCATATTAGAGTATGCTTTAATTGACCAAATTTAATGTTAATTAATTGTTTTGCAATAAAGTATAAAACATTTATAAGCATAAAATCTTGATAGATGCAAGTGCTTCATCTGACCACACATAGATATAACATCCCCCCTTATATATATTTGTTTGATAAGCATTCACTTAGACAAACTATAGGTACATATAATTTGAAGCATTTCATGGTATATAAAAAATACTTATAAATGCTTATGTGTGCATAGAATGTTTGTTTTTTTCTTTTCTTATAAGAGGATCTCACAAAGACGTGTCTACATTAAAGATCTCTTAAAGAACATGCTTAAAACTTTTCCACAGAAACAACTTTTCCGAAAAGGTAGAATACTAGTTTTGTGAAGACCATTAGCCTTGTTAGGTCATACATTTTACCCCAGTTTGTGTATCAAAGAGTTGCGTAAAGAGGAGATACACATTTAATGTTGCATGAAAAATATTTAATGCATCTTCAAGCTTGAATCTGAACAAATGGAACAAAATTTGCTCATTTCTTCTTAATCTCTATATATAGAAGAACTTTTGAATAAAACAAGGTTCACAAAAATGGCCACAATGAAAATGATCACAAAGTTATTAGTTTGTGAGCAAGATCAATGTTTGTGTTTAATAGCAATCAAGAAGAGTGAACTTCATTTACATTCATCTTAGGACGAAATCTCTCTTTTAGTGAATGAAAACCTATGAGTGTTTAGATCACACCCTTTGTATAAACAAAGCTTTTAGTCATGAGTGGTATCGGTTGATAGAACAACCAGTGTTTAGCCAGGGGTGGCAGCATGTTCAAAGAATATTCAGTGTTTTGTCATGAGTGATTGCATGTTGAAAGAATACTTAGTGTTTATCCAATAGTGGTTGGGGTCTAAAGAATACTCATCTTGTATCTTACCATGTTATTTTGCTAATGGAACTTGATCCTATTGATTAAGATCTGAACTAGTTTGAATTTTCAAACAAACTAGTATGAAAATACCTAGTGTAAATCTCTTTCTGCCTTTATCTCTTTGAATTGCATATTATTTACCTATGACTAATTAAAAAAAGAAGAGTTTTGATAAAACTAGTTTTACTATCAACTTGAAGATGCATATGGTGATTTTCATCGAACACCATTCTCGTAAAAACTACTTGATAATGTGTTTGTCAAGTTAAAACTTTGTCTGATTACTTTATTAAAGAGTGATTTGAAAAAGTTTTCAAAAGTCTTAAAACACATGATTTAACCCTCTTATCTTGTATATTTTTCCTATTTCACATCGGTCTTATGAGAAAGTTATTCATCGCCCTCAATGGATTAAAGCTATTGAGAATAATAACACATGATATTTAACTAATTTACCTCTAGAAAAGACTCTCATTATACGTAAGTGGGTTTATAAGATAAAATATAAATTTGATCATGAGGTTAAAGCTCACCTGATTGCAAAAGGCCAACTTGAAATAGTTGATTATATTGACACCTATTCCTTATTGCCAAACTAACTTTTATTTTCTTCATTTTATTATTGTAGGAACAACTGACTCCAAAAGGGGTATCGAATGGAGCCTGAACTCAATTCGTTGCAAAGAAAACCATAAAGCAAGATCGTTCAAGCAAAGAATATATAAGCACAGATGAAGTAATTTTATACTGGTTCACCCTAATCTCTTAGGCTATGTCGAGTTCTCTCTTGAACAAACCGTTTAAGAGGTTCAACTATTCTGGAAACGTTTACAATGAGTATAATCATCTGCAGGTTACAACGAGTATACGAACCTCTCAAAAAAGAAATAAACACTCTTAAAAGAGAGAACAATGAAAGTTCACAAGAGTTACTTCACAATGGTAAAGAATTACATAATAATGAGTTTTGCACAACCCAACAGTTTGACACTCTGTAAAAGCAAATATAGCAATAAACACTCATAAACTAGAGTAGACTCTTTCTGTACTAGATAAGACGCTCTATATTTCAATGTATTCAATTGTGTATCTTTCATTCGAGTTCTTGTTATCTTCAAAATAAACTTGTTTCTCTATTTGTAGCTTCGAAGAAACTAGCCGATGAATGCCTAAAAAAGCAATTTCTAAATCCTCTCGAGATTGAGATTGATTAACTAATCATTTAGGACTCAAACTAAGAAGTATTTGTCTAATTTTGATTTTATATTAAACTTGATTAATTCTATATAGTAAATAATTTAAAACTGCACATAACAAAATTTTATTTGACAGAAATTAATCACATAAATCTTTTTAAAAATAGGATCATCAATAATTTGAATTTAAAAATAATTTCTATATATTTCAGCTGTGCAGAACGTTAAAACAATCAGCTGAATTTGGTCCCAATGAATTTATTTGATTTTCAGATTTCATACAGCAAACCGGCAACGTGTGCAGCAAGACTATTTAGAATTGTTTCTACAAATAACCAAGCACATTGGCAGGAAATCAATTTGATATAAAACTGATTCTTATCGTTAATTAATTTTAGAACACCAGCACAAATTGTTTTCGTAAAATAACAGTGCATCAATTTCTATATTAGTACAGTATGAACGTTGATGCAGGGCAGATTCTAATTTTATCAATTGCTGAGCTAATCAATTATAAATATAATTCATTGTGATTAAACCTCTGAAATTGATTTTTAATTAATTACAGAGCAAAAATTTGGAGAGCATCAAAACACAACTTTAACTTGCAGAGTTGGCAAGGAGAGTATTTACAAACAGATTTGAGTAACCTTTCTTTAAGCAAATAATTCCAGAACATTGAACACGAACCTGCACAAACATAGTTCCGTATATATATTTCTGAAAAAATTTGCCCAGTACAAAATGACGTGAATAAATTCCAGCACAGTTTGATTCCTAAAAAATTTCTAGCGAATACAGCTACAGTAAAAGAACGTTGATACAAGTGTGAAGGAAGCCATTTGATTTCAACGAGCAGCATAACTTTAGAATTAAGAAAGCAGTGCAAAATAAAAAAAAAAATTCCTTAATGTATTTTTGAAAAACAATTTCTTTAAACAGTGACATTGATTTGAATAACTTTATTCCAAAATTCTTCAAATTAATTAATGGTAAAAATCTTTGAAATATAGAAGCTTAAATAAGATCTTTCCTTATATTAGAATAATTATTCTGTGAACATAATTTGTTTAGATTAAATTATTGTTATTATTTATTAGGTTATGTAAAAGCATATTATTTATAATATCAATATATTGGTTGTATCAGCGGATAATAATTGACCTGATTTATTATTAATTAATAATAATTAGAATAGTTTTTTAAAACTGCTTACAGTTCACTGGTCTTCATGATATTGGAAACAGTTCACATATTCTTTTTTCTCTCTATCATCTAAACAAATAATTGATTTAATAATCAATAGCAAGATAACTTAAAGTTCTTTCATTTCAGGTTCTGCTTCTTAACCTTATATATTTTGATGCATTCATACTTATGTTATACTCGTGCTAAATTGGAAAACCCTAAAGTTTGTTATATTTTTCAATTACTATCAGAGTCGGATTTTAGTTTTGATTGGAGTGTGAAATTTCGTTTCTAAATTTTGTTATTTTTGTTCTTTTTCGATTTCCTTATATGTAATCGATATTATTTTGTTTTACATTAACTTTGTATTTCGTAATTCTTCTATTCCAGAATCGCGTTTCTTTCTTGTGCATTTCTTGGGGTGTTCATATACGCTATTTGCTATTTATAATTGATAGGAATTTGTTTCGAAATTCTGTCAAGAAGAAAATACAACGGTAGTCACTTGAATACAAAGTCAAAACCAACAATACTTGGTTTAGGTTTTTATATTGGAAAAGGCGTCAATTTAATCCTTGAAATATTACTCTCTCCTAAATGATTCTTAATGTAGAAAAACGAATTCTGTCTACGTAATTTCCCAAATATTAAAAATTCCTTCAACGTAAAGATTATTTTTTTTAATTTTTAATAGAGGAATTACTTATACATTACTTATTTTTTCCGATAATACTTTCTTAAAGGACGGAGTAATACTTGAGAGAATGAATTGATGGTTTATTCATTTGTCTTGTCAAGCTGAATGTATTTTGTAACTCTTTTTTCATACTTAAGGGGGAATAAAAAAATTTCTATTTTTTTTTCTCTTCACCACAACCATGAAACTTTGTTTGCTTCTAGATCTTGGCATCTTTAAATCATACACCTCTTTTTATAAACTTTTATTCATTGACCACGCTGAAGTATTTTTAACTTTTAAAGTCTTGATCCTAAGTTGTTGAATATTGATTTATTGAGTATTTATGTATTTTGATAATAATGTTGGATATTTTTCATAGTTGAGAGTTCGCCTTTGTTAGACGAATTGTGATAAAATATCAATTTTGTGAATATTGTTGGATGTCTTAAATTTTACCTTCATGGAACTGATTATATTAATAACATTATTCTACTATACACTATTGTTCTTATTGTTGCATTAAGATTTATATTAATAACAAACTTACCCTTTTTAACATAATTCTTAGTGAATGCTTTATTATATTCTTAAGGTTTTCAGTATCCTCTCGATATTAGCTTTAAGGATATGATATTGTGGTCGAAAACTCAACAAATTTTGTGGGTTAATTTTCTATTGTTGATATGTTTTATTACAGCTTTGCCTATGCAAATTGGTTCTTTAATCAAGCTGAATGGAACTAATTATGAGCACTGGGTAGCATCAATTAAACTATTCCTAGAAATCTCATATGTTGATGCTGCTCTCACTGAAGATGAGCCTCCTATTCCTACTGATACATCTTCTGCTGAAGAGAAGATGAAATATGACAAATGGACTCATTCCAACAAGATATGTTTGATGATCATGAAGCATAGTATGGAGAAGACCGTTAAGGATAATATTCCAGAAGCTACAAATGCTAAGAAATTTTTGGTGGACATAGGGAATAAGTTCAAAAAGTTTTATAAGTCTGAAAAGTCAAGCTATTTTAGTTTGCTTACTAAGACTAAATATGATGGTGTTAGCGGTGTCAATGAACATGCAATGAAGCTCACTAATTGGTACCAGAAGCTAAAGTCCATGAAGGTTGTTTTAGGGGAGGATTTTTTGGTGTGGCAGATATTAGATTCTCTTCCTTCTGAGTTTGACATGTTGAGAACTTCCTATAATGCCCATAAAGAAGAATGGTCAGTGGATGAATTGATTTCTATTCTGTCTCAAGAAGAACATACTATAAAGAAGGATAAGGATAAGGGTCATGTTGTTCAATATGTCTCATAAGAATGTCGAGAAGAAGAAGAAAAACTTTTGGAAAGACAAGAATACTAAAGCTTCATTCAAGAAGAAAAGTGGTGAAAAGAGTGGATATATACCTATTCCTGAAGCTGAAGAGTCATCTGGGGTGAAGCCTAAATTCCAAAGCAAGTGCAAATTTCATAATTTTCGCACATAAGCAAGTAGATTGTTTTAAGTTCAAAATTGGCTAGAGAAGAAGAAGAGAGGTAAACCCTTAGCTCTAGTATGTTTTGAATTAAATCCTGTTGATGTTCCCTCTAGTACTTGGTGGCTAGACACTAGTGCGACTATTCATGTTACTAACTCTTTACAGGAACTCAAAATGAGGAGACAACCAAGTGACGAAGAGTTATCGGTCACAGTTTGCAATGGTGTTAATGTTAGAGTGAAGCATATTGGAACTGTAAGTTTGAAATTAAATAGTGGATATAATTTGATTTTAAATGATATTGTTTATGTACCTTCCATGAGAAGGAACTTGATTTCTATTTCTGTTTTGAAAAAATGTGGTTTTACATTTTTTTTTTGTAGCAATAAAGTTGAAATTTTATGTGACTCCAATTTGGTTGGTTTTGGTATTTTTTTGAATGCTTTGTACTTGTTAAATCTTAATTTTGTTTCCATTGTTCAATGTCAATCAGACATTCCTAGTGTTGTTGGAAGTAAGTGTGGCAGGGCAATTGAGACTTCTTTTATGTTATAGCATAATGGTTGGGCCATATCTTAAAAGAATGCATGACAAGGCTAATTAGTGAGAACATTTTTCATAATTTTGGCCTCTTTGGTTTTGACACGTGTTGATTATGTTAAGGGGAAGTTGATAGTAAAGACTAGTATTTCTATAAGAGAGGGAGTTTTGCAGTTAATTCATACAAACATTTGTGGGTCTATTACTCATGTTGCCTTAAGAGGATATAGGTACTTTATTACCTTCATTGATGATTTTTTTGCGATATGGATGGATTTATTTGTTGCATGAAAAGATAGAGTCTTTAGATTCTTTTAAAGAGCTCAAACCGACTATTGAATTGAAATTTAATGTTAAGATTAAGATTGTTAAATCAGATAGAGGTGATGAATTCTACTGGAGGTATGATGAAATAGGCAGGAATTTTGGACCTTTTGCTAGAATTTTACAATAATGTGGTATTAAGGCTATGTATACTATGCCTGGCAATCCAAAACAGACTGGTGTTGTTGAAGGGTGTAATCGTACTCTTGTGGAGACGATAATCGTACTGGTGAGGTGTATGCGGAGTCAATCCACTCTTCCAGAATTCTTGTGGGAAAAAGCCTTGAAAATTGTTGCTTACATTTTGAATCATGTCCCATGCAAGTATGTTCTGAAAACTCCTTATGAACTTATAACAGCAATAAAAACACTTTAGGCTGAGTTCAAGAGGAGGGGTGAATTGAACTATTAAATTTTTTTGTCACATATGGTTTAAATATGATTTAGGAAGAATGAAAATTTTCAAAAATAATTGATTTCAGATTGAAAACAATAGATTTATATTTCAGGCAGCAGTTTATCAAGAAAATTTCAGTCAAGTGAATTATTGAGCAATCAATTGAAATAATTCAAGAATTTTAACACAAATTTTCAATTAATGACTCACCTCAACCAATCAGTTTAATAAGCAAGACAATGAATGTGAATTTTTCAAATTTTCACTGGAAGAGAAATAGTTAATTGAGATGCAAAGTTAGTCAATTGAATTTTTGAAAATAAACTATAAGTCACCCAAATTAATCAAATTCTATGGAATTCGGTTTGGATAGTATGAGAACCAAAAGAAATCTGATGAATTCAAATGCAATTCACTGAACGTAGTATGCATAGTACCCAAATTTAAGAAACAGTACACGGTATGTTGAATACAAAAAAATTAAATTGATTGATTGAAAAAACAATTGATTTGTTTTTACACAGAAGATGTAATTATGTTGCATTAGTTGCGAATCAAGATTTAAAGAGAGAGATCAAACACACAAGATTTATACTGGTTCATCCTTTCTCAAGGGCTACATCCAGTCTTCCTTGTCAACAAGCAAAGAAAATTCACTAAACACTCTTAATTGTAAACTCTATACAATCAAGACACCTTCTTCCACCTTGTAATAATTGCAAAACAACCATAGTAACCTTCTTCCTTTGAACCCTGCAAATCAAATTCAATGCACACACACACTAATAAAGCTATAATCTTTTATAGTAGTACAAAAAAAAAAAAAAAAAAAAAACTATTGAATGAGTTATGGTAACACTAAGAAATTCCTACAATCTATTTGAAACAACACAGGTTCAGAAGATAAATTGTAGAACTCTTCCCTGATCTTGAAGATGACATAAACAGTGTAGAATTTCACATACCAATGGAAGAACTACAAGAACACTTTATTGATCAAAGATTATGTTGGAAAAAACAATTCTTGCTTTCTTTCTTGAAGTTTCACAACAGTAGTATATTTCTCTCTCTTTGTATTATCTTTTATATTTTCTCAGTGTTTTTTCAAAATGTTCAGAACACGTGTATTTAACATTGTTCCTTTTTCATTTTAAAATAGATTTAAAAAACAATTACTCATTACGCATGTTAGTTGGTACAAATCAATCGATTTAAAAAATTGTTCAAATAATTTATTTTTACTTGAGAGAGATTTTTCAAAAGTTATTTTTCGAAATCAATTCCAATTAACTTTCTTAAGATTTCTTGAATGCATCTACTGATATATAAACCTCTGCACTTGATCCCATCAACTTACACACACACTAAGCTAGGACAAAGCCTTCTTCTCTTTATCTTCACTTTAACTGATTTTGCTTTTTGCTTGACTTTATTAAATATCAAATCTATGAGATTTCTAACAATCTTCCCCTATTTGATAAAGACAATCCAGTGTGTGTGGGGTTTCTTCAATATAATCTGCAAAACAAAAAATATGATAGCAAAATCTGATTTTTTTTAAATAAGCTGGTTGAATTTATTACACAATGTAGTTTTACCAAACATCAATCAACTGTATAGAAAAATAAATTGATTTATTTTTCTTACCAAGTTTGGAGATATTAGTTTTACTTAACCTTTTCTGCCCCGTAGTTGCACATATCCCTTGAATAGCATACTTTGCAGTCACAACTCACAAGATAATTATTAAACCATTCTACACAGTTTCAAAGAATGTATCATATTGAAATAAAACTTATAATTTTCATCCATTAAAGTGAAATGATATAAACCATTTCATTGATAGAAGGGAACCATTACATTAATAATGCAAAAACTTAAAAAAAAAAAACATTAAAACATTAGACATTAGACATTGGACAAACATCAAAACTAAGAACTCATCAAACCAGCAAAAAATAGAAACAGAGAACCAACAGAATAGGACCACACACACACATACTTTCTCCCCAATTGAGTTCATCAAATTGGGAAGGAAAGCATTTTTTTTAGATCTAAAATGCAATGACAGTTATATATGCATGTTACTCCTCAAGGGCCCTGCCATAAGCCATTTCAATTAGTTGCTCTTGTACTGCCTCAATCTGAAGGTTTATATACTAAAACCTTGCAATGCAGAATTCGTGATAATTCCTCTGCTCGATAGTGACATTATCCAACTTTTCGATAAGCATTTGCTCCTATCCATTTGTGGGATGAAAGGAATCAATGCCCTCTCTCCATTAGCAACTTCAGCACTAGTACCAACACCATCTCCTTCCACAGCATTCTCGTCAACAGCAACAACACCATGCACATTGTCATCTTCGGCTTAGCTTACCCAATGATCATCATTGATCTTCTTCAACCCTATTTTATACAGGGTTGCAACTTCATTTTATGTTGCGATTTCACCATTTATGTGAGTTTACCATCTAGTTCCACCAAAGTGCATAATCAATTTTGAGACCAGAACCACATATGGGATCCTATATTTTGCCAGTCTTTTAGACTTCACTGTGTGCTCTTTGATGACATGCACTCAATTAACATCTACCCTGTTGATTATGTAATGCATGAGGATAAGAACTTCCTCAGTAAGAATTGTGTGGTTGTGTCCTCTAGGTGTGATGAGTCAGATGATGACAAAAGCGATGATTCTGGGATTCATGGTCAATCCACCAACATGAAAACCCCTCATGACACCAGTAGGGCCTCTTAGAGAACTTTTAAAAAATTGAACCTTGTTAAAATTTTCCAGGGCAGTGGTATTACCTTTTCCCACTTTGGTCCAATGGGTTTGATACCAGCGACTAATTTCCACACAACATACGTGATTTCCATGTGAACTCCTTTCACGTGCGACGTCATTTTCTTCCCATCAACTTCCATATTAGTGAAAAATACTTTCACTAAGTCTAGGTGGAAACGTTCAATCAAGTTGAGAAACTTGTCCAACTTTTGGTGCTTCAACCTCTTTCTAACCTCTAACAACTTTTCATCTTTCAACCATGTCATTCTTAGGTACTTTGGAGCATTGATAATTTTTCTGTTGTATTCCAAGAGATATGTCTCAATCTAGACAAGTTCAACAATGAACCAATTTTCAAGATGGCCAGATTCAGTGGGCTCAAATCTTCTAGAGCTGACTATTTATTTGACTTGCTTTCCGGGATTGCTTGAAGAAGTCATAACTGTGTTTGGATGGTTTATGGCAGGGTTTTGAGAGTATTCGTGGAGTTTGTGTAGTGTAGTGTAAAATGTATGCATGTTGAATGATCTATTTATAATCCCAATCACATTTACACATATTTGCTTACATTGAATTTTGTAATTAATTGACTGCACCAAACAAAATAATTCTAGACGAAGCACTACATACTTTTATTCAAATAATACATGATATATCTGATTTGGGAAATCTGTTGGAGCAGTCTGTTTTCAGTGCCTTTTTGACTTTCAATCAATTGAAAAATGTGGCATTTTGTGGCTCAATAAGAGGTGCCGTGGGTGGTTATGCATGAAATTCCTCATTCAAGTTGATTTACATGTCCAAAGTACAAATGGATTTTGAATGGTCAATTTTCACGATCAATGACACAAAATTAGCAGTGGTTATGATTCTAACTCTAAAAGAAACATGCTAAAATCTTGGGTCAGTAATTCACTCATTAAATCAATCAATTTGATTTAAGGGGAAATCGATTTATTTTAGTGCACATAAAATATGCAATTGATTTGAATATACGAATCAATCAATTTATACTTTTAACAGATTGCACAATTTGATAGATTTATGCAAATGAAAAACTAAGAGATATTCGAATGGTCCAAAATCCCTAGTTCAATTCTTAGATAATTGAACCTACCGTTTCAAGAGGTTTAGTGAAAAATTAGTCAATTGTTTTCCAGATTCAATGAATTTAATTTCACAAAACCCATTTCTAACATGCTCTCTAATGAAATGATGTCTAATCTCAATGTGTTTAGTTCTAGAATGTTTAGTTCTAGAATGTTTAGTTCTAGAATGTTGCACTGGTATTATCATAAAACAAATGTACCTTTGTGACTTTAAAACCAAAGTCACTAAGTTGTTACTTGAGTCATAGAATTTGTGCACAACAACTTCCAACAACTATGTATTCTGCTTCTGTTGTGGAGAGAGCTATGTATGCTTATTTCTTGTTGTGCCAAAAGATCAAACTTGATCGAAGCAAGTGACAGGTTACACTGGTGCTCTTCCTATCCAGTTTGCATCCTAAAAATATTTCTTATACTCCAAAAATCAAAATATGAAAATTCCAAAAACTAAAAGTATCAACCTAACAAACAAGTTTTCTTTCAAGAACTATGTGATCCGTGATTTTCCATTGTGAATAAAAATACATAGGAGCAAGGTCAATCCTTGTCGATCCCAAAACAAAAAATATATTTTCCTTGTTTATCTTTTCTTTATACTAGTATTTTTTTTGAAAAAGATAAATATTTTAAATAAATCACATTCGTTTCACTCATTTAATTAAAGGTATAATCTTAAGATGGAGGTTACAAGTAACCGACTCCTAAACTCTAATTCGGATTTGCATACATTTCCTTATTTTTGATTTTTTTTTTAAATTTTCTGTAATAAAATATGGTCGTGACTCCTTTCATAGTTTTTTTTTTTAAAGATTCATTTTATCGTCCCGTTCTAACCCCGATTGCAATAGAAACTATAGCAATTTTTTGCAATAGAAACTATAGCAATTTTGATGTTCTTTCATGTCTTGTGACAACAATGTAATGTACTTTATGAGAGAGAGAACGCTAGAGTGAGAGCTTGACTAAGAGAAGATCAAAACTTTCCAATGCTTCTAAACAAGTTGCCACAGCATAAGCTGTATCTATTTTATTATTCAAATACATTTTAATATTTCCTTTATGCTTTGTTAGACAGTTTAATGGAGTTGATTTTTTTTTTTTTCAGTGGAACTAGTAACCTTTTGATGTTGATAGTTATATTGTCATATTTTTTCTTCCCAAACGAATGCTTCTCGTTATGGTTTATGCCTTAACGAAGGTTGCACGAGGACTATGCCCTTTGAAATTTCTCTCAAAACATTAGACTATATTATCACACAAGCACTTTTTAGCTCAAACATGTTAGTTTGGTGAAAATAGCAACTCTGAAAGATATTTTCATTATTTTTTGATAATGAAATTTCTGTCCTAGTGTTACCGAAATTTCTTTCTGTCCTAGTGCTGAGAAACTCCTAGAGAGGTTGTCTCTGCCCTAAAAACTATCAAGCACATAACTATCCCTTACCATTCTCACCTTATAATTCCTCTAGAAACTGTCAAATGAAAGTTACCTTTGACAATAGTATTAAACAATTCATGCTTTTTAACAAAAATATTGTTAATTGTCTAGCATTACTTAATTGAAAGCCATGAAACTTGTTAAATTTAATTAAAAGAAAACTTCTCTTGCCCTTGCTAGGATCTAGATGATAATAATTAATGAACTTTCTTATGGTAGAATGATAATAATTAACTTCTTTCAAAAGCTTGTTAAAAATAAAGGGTTTAAAAAAAATTTATATAAGAAGCTCAACCCTAGTTTAAAACCTTCTAGATTTGAAAATGATAACTGCTTTACTAATTTAGTTGAAGTCTTAAATTAACTTTTTAAAATCTTAACCAAATTAACCCAGTACACCCGAACACATTCAAGAATGAGTGGAGTTCCAATAGGTTTAATACAATAAAAATGAAAACCCAACCCAATATTTTTTCAATGAACTGAATAATGAATTTATTTAAATTTTAGCTAACCCAATCCACAAACACCCCAACCTAAAACAAAAACCAAAGCATGGTAGTAAAGCACGATTTTGATGTCTCCCTTGACAATTTCTCTTCTCACTTATAAAAATATTAAAATTATTCAAGTAACTTATAAAACTAAACTTAAAACCCAATCAATCAGTATTCCCAACACATTGGCACACTGATAATGTAACGGGCAACACATCGATCTCTAATCATTTGTGGACCGAGAAGTTCAAAAAGTACAATAATGCTGAATGGGAAGGATGAAGTAATAAAATTCTTAAATAAAAAATAAGTAATGTGTTAATGTGGTGTCCATTTAAGGACCTCAAATAGTAATAATCGAATTAAGAGCTTTAAAGAACATAACCAGCACGACCACAATACATAAGAGATAATAATCTAACAATGCCTTTGCCTCTGACAGCCGTACAACGTACTCAGCAAACGCAAGAATCACAATCCATACCCAAAGGGCTAGATCTCTGCAATCACTAACCTTGATTTCTCCAACTTTTCAACCACATCTTGAATTGCAAATACGGTCATTTTCTTTACCTGTTCAAAATCAGCAATCAAGGGAAAAGTTACACAAAATCACAGTGCAAACTGTTGATATGACAATATCATTCACTGAAATAACGGTCTAATGGCACATTGGATCGTTATAAAACATGGTTAGTAGCCAAAAGATATACTCAGACATATGAGGACACATTTGCTTCAATGACAAATATGAATATTGTCAAGTTCATTCTCACATTAGTAACACATTTGGTCGGGAATTACAATAGTTCGATTAAAAAAATGCCTTTCTGCATGAGCATAGAAGAAAAAGTCTACATGAAGATTCCTCATAATTTTTAGCTTACTGTATTTTCCTCAATGGTAACTTGGAGATATAATAAACAATGTTGTCAAACTCAAGGATTGGAAAGGAGGATAAGAAATGGTAAGTCGAGGACAGTAACTAAACTCATAAGAGAGTAAAATTATATTCATAAACATTTGTATCCATTAAAAATAATATAGATAATAAAAATTAGAAAATAATAATTCTTAAGCAATAAGATCCAATACATAACACAACTAAAAATAAATCATAATTCATATAATTATTTGTGCATAAAACAACTAATAAATTCATTATTGCAAATTGGGAATGATAAATATTCATTCACCAACTGGAGGGAGAATGTTGACTTATGAAAAGATATTGTTTAGTTACGAGAAGATTTATCAATATTCGTAATTACTACATCTAAGATATTATACAATACTAAAAGGAGATATTGTAATCATTATTCTAGGGTTCGTAATGGAATTAATAGAATCAGATATTTTTTCTTATATCTAAACTCTTTTCAAGTGAGTGTTTGGTTTACTAAGGTTTACTAAAGGTGTGATAATATGGGTTCATCCAAAACAAATGTCATCCAAATTGCCAAGCCTTTCCCCCATCTCTCTAAAATTTAAGCAGAACATTTGGGAAAACATCTCTTATTTTTTTCACACCAAATCTTTCACAATGAGAATTGGATCTATGCGTCTCCGCATTCATCTCCACCCCATGCTTCTATGATGTTTACAACTCTCAAGTAAAGCCAAATTGTTGAACTCAACAAATTACCATACTGAATTCTAAATAAATAAATTACGTAAATAATTTAGTTTAGACTATATTTCAATAGAAAAGCATCAACAAACACTATCAAACCCTTTAACAGGTTTCCTCCTTCAAAACATAAAAACAACAAATTGACACCTTATCCTTCCTTCAAGTCTATCAAACCCATATATGTAACACTATATTTAACAAATTATCTATATTTGTGTAAAGCACAATTTCCAAACCCATTAAAGTCTAACAAAACAAGAGATGCTTTATCACAAAAATGGAGAAGCAAATAAATGCCAAAATCAAATCACAAAAATTAGTTTGGCATACCTCCAATTTGTCCTCTGTGGACTTGTGATTTATCGGAAGTGTGCGAAATTCCTCTGTCAACCGAAAGCACTCCCCAACATTTTCAGGGGACACAAAATCCATCGCAACCTTGATACAAGACTGCAAAAAGGAAAACATATATTGTGGGTGCTAACATGGAGTGCATTTTAAAGATTAAATAAAATAAATCAAGCCACAAAAGGTTAGCTAGGAACAAGGGACTTGAGTGGTATAAAAGATATCAGAGATTCAAAACCTCCATGTTGTCATTGTATCATAAAATAAAAATAAGAATTACAATGAAAATCAAAGTAATCAAATCGAATGTATCAATGAACACACTAGGGAAGTATAACCAGCAGTTTTTCACTTCCCAAAAAGTCTTTCTTTGCTGATGAACGACCTAGGCTTAATTTGAGGTACTAAACAAATACCTAAAATAATAACATACTTAGCATACATCAAGCCGACAATAAACAATTTACCTTCAGATTTCTGACTTGGTGAGGACAACCAGCAGGAATAAACACAGCATCTCCTAACTTTTGAACAAAAGTCCAGGGCTCAATTCCTACAAGAAAATACAGAACTATCAATATAGAACCAGCTGAAAAACTTTCCCAATCAAAATATGAAAAATTATGTGTTACTAACCATACTCCTCCTTAAGCTTCCTCTTATGCTCCATGGTCAGATAAAAAGTCTGGTCATGGATGGGGTGAATAACCTACATTTCCAAAGATATGTCATTCAAGGAAAAATAAAGCCTAATGAGTGAGGGACTCACGGACTGATGGGTTATCTATATACAATAGTTAGGGTCTGCCAAAGTCAAGTAAATAAAACATGATTATTTGAACAAGTAATAAGCATTCTGGACTGGTAATTGCACTACAATGTTATTCCCCGTCAGGTAGGAACTAAGAATTGAAATGAGAAAGAAAATAATTTTTTTACTGAATTGGAATGAAAGTAGATTCTGAATAATCTAGACGTCCATGGGGAATGCTTTTTCTGCCTCTTCTCTGTTAACACGTCATCAGCTACACAAGCCTCCAATTTAGTGGTTCATAACCCTTCGATAAACTTCATGGGCAAACTTGAAGTTGTTGGGTTCAAATTTGATACTGGTTTCTTGGGTAGAAAGTATCATACGATACACGATATGAATCGTAAGATACGACATGATTCATCTCCCTCACTATACTAATTGCTAAAACACTCGTTTCTACTCCCATATCACACTTGTATCGTTCGAATCATTCACAGAATCACACGAATCATGATTCGGGTTTGTATCGTGTCCCAAATCACAGTAAATATACACTTGGCTTTTACTGTGAAACGGGTCAAGTCACGCAACCTGGTTTGATAAAAACCCTAATTTTAGTTTCTTTTTAACCATGAACTCAATAGAAATGCATGGTAATGGTTCCTCTACTTCTCCTCCAACCATTACCAAAAACTCAGTGAAGGAGTAGGACCTGCAGAACTACAGGAGGAGCAAAGGTAGGAGAAGCAAACAAAAATGTGCTACTGCTACTCAGTCAACTTTTGTTGGAGTCTTGCTTTTAAGAATGAGTAAATCAAAAGGAGACTCTGATATTACTTGGAACTGTCTTCTTACAAATAGATTACAAGTAAAATGTAAACTTTGTTCTCATACTTGTTCGGAAAGGCACAGCATGGATGAAGCATCATCTTGTTAGAACAAAGAAAGATGTTATTCTTTATTATAGTGTTCCAGAAATATTTGTTAAGCTGCTGAAAAATAACAGAAAAAAAGAAAGGGGGCAACAATTTTGCTTGTGCATGTGATAAAAAATGGCAAAAAAAATGTATGAGTTGTTGTATAGCATAGTGGATGAAATTGGAGTGGATAGCATAGTAGATGAAACTGGAAAGGAGCATATTATCCAAACAGTAACAACTGACGCTTTTAACCTTGTGACGGTTAGGAGAATGTTAATAAAAAAGAAAATCAAATTATTTTAGTCTTCTTGTGTAACTCATTGTCTTGATAATATCTTAATCTAGTTTCTGAGGATATTAGAGAGCTTTCAGTATTTTACAATACCACGGGCAATGTAAAGAAAATCACCACTTAAATATATAGGCACACATGGTTCTTAATTTATGTAGAAAGCACTCTAATGAAAGGGAATTAGAATTGGAGAGCTTCCGGTATTTTACGACTAAACCCTAAAAAAGATCACCACTTAAATATATAGACACACATGGGTTCTTAATTTGTATAGAGAACACTCTAATGGAAAGAAATTAGAAAGAACAGTTGACACACATTTTACTACTTCTTATCTTACATTAAATTGAATTAAGTAACAAAAAAATGTTCTTAGATCTTTGCTTTATAGGAATGACTACTAGTCAACATGCTGAAAATTGAGGCTAAGCAAGCGATGAATTCAGTGTTGAGTGATGGCAGATTTTAGAGATCAATGACATACTATCTAAAATGTGCAAATTTGCTTGTAAAAGTGTTAAGGCTCGTAGGTAGATAGTAATGCAGGCATGCCATATATTTATTAAGCAATAAATAGAGCTAAAGAGCAAATTACTGAAAATTTCAAAAAATAAGAAACAAGTGTAAAAAAGTATGGAAAATTAGTGGAATTTACAACCACTTATGCCTCTCCATGCAGCAGCCTATTATCTTAATCATAGGTAAGCTAAATTTGTCCTCCTAAGCAGCACTATGTTTTTTTTCTCATCAACTTATTATTTTTATTGTGTTATTTGTCACTATGGCAAAAATTCAAATCCGAATATTACGTGTTGATTGCAATTGATCAACAACTTGAAAAAGTTGAAGCGAGCTAAGAGACTTTCTGGAATGGACATTGGAAATAAATAGTAGAAGTAAGAAACAAACCAGTAATTAAATTACTCATTACAATTCTTGTGATTTATAAATTTTTAATTACATTATAATTGAATATATTTTTTTTGACAACTCTTTGGTAGGAGAGTTATGGAGAAGGTAAAGAAATACAAAAAATAACCACAAAAATTTTGAGCCTCACATATAATACATCAGGGTATGAAAATAATTGGAACACATTTGATCAAGACCTTCTAATATGAATCACAACATTTTAATAATCAAAAGGAAGAACCTAAGAAAATTGACTAGCCACTCCAACTACAAAAAAATACTGTCATGTCTAGAAATAGTAAGAAAAATGAGTTTCCGAACAAGTTTTCTAAATCTCTCCGGTAAGAGAAAAGTTCACTTTGCTCTGTCATGAATTTTTATCTGGGTCCATAGAGGACTATCCATGGGTCTAACGTCAATTATGCCCTATTTTTCAGCATATCCATCCAAAGCATATTTTCTTCAAGAAATAGCAATTCCTCTCTTTGATTGGCTTACATCATATCCACAAAGTATTCAAGATCCAGGATCTGTGGTCTAAGTAATTGTTTAAAATGTCTCTTTAACTAAGAATTTTAGTAACATCATTTTTTTGTAATAACTATGTCATCAACCTACACAATTAAGTAAACACATTCTGTAAGATACACATTCTATAAGATAGGTATAATTAGGGTAGTCAACATTGAGTTTATAGCTCACAAAATCACAAATTATGACATCGGAACACAAATAATAGATTCTATTTCTATACATGATATATATATATATATATATATATATATCCAAACGCATAACAAATTAAAAAATCAATCACAATATTACATTTTAAAAGTACTTAATCAAACTTAAGTTCATAGTAAACAATAAGAAAGAAAGCATGTCAAACAATTCTTAACTCATGAGTGGCAAAAACCTAGATATACTATATCAAATGATATCAAATGACAAGTACGAAGTCCAAGACAAAGAACACCTAGATGGCTAAATCCTAAATAGGAAACATCAAATATATATATCTTTCAAATTAAAATGAAAACTTAAGGGATCTTTATTGGCATTATCTCCTTTACACAACATATCAACATGAACATCCTTCTCCTCCAAAAGTGGGATGGCTAGAACATCATCTTCTCTACCACCTTCGGCTTGACCTTTAACTAAGTATTCATCAAAATTTGAATTTGAAACAGTACCAACTTACATTTTCTATCTCTTTCAACTTTTTTCATAATCCACTCATCATCTCATGAAATATCATCAAGTTCAAACTCCTTAAGTGATCTTCTTCTGCCTTCCTTCTTCTAAGTCAATATTAAATTAACCATAATATAAACAACATCATTAATAGTTTCGTGTTTCAAACTATTTCTTCTCTTTACATGGATCCATTAAATACAAATGCAAACATACATATAACTAATTACTAATTTTAATTCTAATTTCACAATTTTTAAGATCTTACAATCTCAAATGTACTCCGGTTACATTCACATTCAGAAGATATACATATTGGAACTACACATCCATAAGACTCCCACCATCCCACCAAGTCGTTCGAGTCATTTTCCCAACTACCTTAATAACTGAGGAATTACTAAATAAGTTATTTTAGTTCTTGAAATCTTCATGTTACAAATCAATCAAATGTTACTCCTCAAGAAAGCCACCATCTTTTTGTATACATTGTAATATGACAAATTTTAACTTTTGTATCATCTTTAAAATTAGAAGCATAAGGCAATTCAAGATTTAAAAACTAGCTTGCAACATGCAAAGGTCTACCGAGTTGGTGACCTTTCATCAATGATGTTCCATAGATCTTCATAGCTAAAAATAGAAGAAATATAATCTGAACAAGTGTTCAATTTCAGTTCATTCTTAGAAGTAAAATCTAAAGATAAAATTTAAATTTGGGAGATTAGTAAATTACCTTTTCCATTAAACTATTTGTTGTATATTTTCTTTGGTACTATCCATTGCCTCATACATGAAACCCATGGCTGGTTTCTCAAGAGAACCTGACATTTTAAGCACTTGCATTACAGAAAATACACCCTTCAGACATGCCAATACCCTTCAAAAATTCATTCTCCGAAACCATATCTTCAATTGAATTTTCAACCTTGTACTTGAAAAACGAGTATTTTTCCATTCCTCACTAATAAACATCCTACTCAAAAGGCCACGAGTATTTTTCCATTCCTCACTAATAAACATTCTACTCAAAAGACCTCAAGCTAATTACAAGAGGTAACAAAGCTAGTTAAACACGGCCTCACCAAATCTCTCTTCTTTGTGAAGTGATGCGGCGAAAAGCCTCTTCCTTTTCTTCATTAACAACTTATCAATGGCTTTATAATTTGGATAATATTTTCCTTGCCAAATTCTTCAACCATGTTATCTAACATCTTACAAATTTTGTGATCAGTTGATTTGGAGATGACAGATGAATCAAGAGATTTTAGAAAAGTAATTCTCTTTGGATTATTCACCAAAAAAGTTCAATAAATTCCTTCTCAGCATTTTTCTTTCATGCAGTCTTATGAAACTTCCAGAGCATCTTTTGTCACCTTAACCTCTTCCTTCAAAAGTCAACTTCCCATCCACATTTCCAAAATTTCTTATCAGGTACATATTCCAAAAGGATAAGGATAACTTAGTTACGTATTGTTTATGCCACAGTTTCACCCTCAAAAGCAATATCCAGACCAGATTACACCATAACCATTATTTGGCTGATAAAAAAAAACACTACTAACCATTAAGAATGAAGTCTGAAACCTTTGACTTTAATTGATTTTGCAGATATTTTGGAATGAGGCATGTCCACCAAGGACCTCCTAGATCAATTTTCAGTAAACAAATTATCGGTACCATCATCAAGTTGCCAAACCATACTAATATGATATTGAATTGAGATACAAATTATGTATCGCTTTGATTCGTAAATTGTTTCCTATGACAAATCCTAAGATTCATAAACATTAAAAAAACGTAACATATACTTAAATACATAAGACATGCAAAGATATAATTAATAACAAAACAACCTGTCAAAACCTTCAAAGAGGTTGCTGCATGAGATTCCTATAACCATGGCTATATGGTACTAAACAAAGTTTGCATTACAGCCATCCAAAAAATAAGTGTTGTTGTTGCTACAACATAATTAATGCAGACTATGATTGTTGCCTATACATACTAAACCTCAAAAACATAAAAAAAAAAAAAAAAAAAAAAAAAAAAAACACACTCTATCCTAATCACTCATATTTCATTCTCTTCCTCTCCAAGACCTACATCACTCAAGTCATATTCTTCTTCTATTAAAAGTTTTTCCCCTTCTTCAATATCTTCAACTTCTTCCTCCTCATCTCCTACTATGAATTTTTCATTTTCATTGGTCTTGGCATTTAAGTTTCTATGACCTGTATTAGGAAAAGAAAAACAAATAAATTACAGTTTTAGTTTGTTGAACTTTCAATTTCTAAATTTTAAAAATTCTAAATAAAATTAATTACCTCTCTTCTTTCTTTTGCTTAGAGCTCCCTCTTCAACATCAAAACACTCATGTACATTCATCCATGAGGGATCAATAGGCAAACAACTATTTTCTTTCTCAGTGATCCATTCATTATCTGATTTTCTTTCTCAGTGATCCATTCATTATCCGATTCAATATGGAACAAACATATGGGATCATAAGCTTCCCCTTTCTCTTCACTTCTCTATTCTTTTCTCTCATCTCAAGTAGAAGATTGTACTTCCCATACACCAGTATTTAATTGTTGAATAAACATTAAATGTTATTTAGTGGGTTTTTAATTTTAGAGTCCTGTAGGTGAAAGGTCAAGGGTTCTGCATAGTTGTGCAGAATTGTGCAGATGCAAGGTCAAGAGTTGTTTTTATGGCTATAATAAAGCTTTCAGTTTTGAAAAAAAAGGCATGTTAATCCTTTTAAATAGTTTGTTCTTTCTGTTTGTAAAAGAAGAAAAGAAATAAAAAACAAGGCATGTTAATGCTTTTAAATAGTTTGTTCTTTCTGTTTGTAAGCAAAGAGAAGAAAAGAAATAAGAAATTGAGAGTATTACGGTCTTCCCTCTATCTCCAAATTAATTTTACATTAATATTTGTTGTTCTAATCTATTTCTGCTCTTAGTATGTACTTAGTCAAATGTGCTCCAACTCCTTATCTATTTCTGCTCTTAGTATGTACTTAGTCAAATGTGCTCCAACTCCTTTCACACGTTCTAATCTATTTCTGCTCTTAGTATGTACTTAGTCAAATGTGCTCCAATTCCTTTCACACCCTATTGCACTACATGTGAGGCTCAAAATTTTCATGGATACCTTTTGTAACTCTTTACCTTCTCCCTCATAAGTCTCCCACCACAAAGCTGTCAAAACAAAAGGTATTGAAATTATAATGTAATTAAAAATTTACAAATCTTATAAGAATGGTGATGAGTAATTTAATTACCAAGTTTATTCTTATCTCTAGTATCTATTGCCATGTCCATTCCAAAGAACCCATTAGCTCCCTTGAACTTTTCATGTTGTTTCAATTGCAACTCTGGTTCTTGCATCCAAGACCATTCTTTGAAATGTTTCATATAAACCAACTAACACCTCACTATTCGGATTGAAATTCTTGTCGTAGTGATATCTAACACAATGAAAAATAAGTTGATGAGAACAAAGAACATAGTGCTACATAATAGGACAAATTTAGATGTAAGTACCTTACCTAGGATTGAGATAATAGGTTGTTGCATGGAGAGGTCTATGTAGCTGTAAATTCCATCTAGTGTAAACAATTTTCCATACATTTTTATACCTTATTTCTTGCCTTTGGAAATTTTCAGCAATTTGATCTATAGCTCCATTGCTTCCTATGCTTCCTAAATATATATAGCATGTTTGGTTTTGCATCACCATCTACAAGCTTCAACACTTTTACATACAAATTCACACATTTTAGGCAATATGCGATTGATCTCCAAAATTTGTCATCAGTCAACACTAGATTCATCACTAGCTTAGCCTCAATTTTAGTAGCATGTAGACTTGTAGCCCATTCCTCTAAAGCAAACATTGATCTAAGAGCATTTTTTTGTTGCTTAATACAATTTAATGTAAGATAATAAGTAGCAAAACAAGTGACAGTTGGTCTTGCTAATTCCCTTCCTTTATAGAGTGCTTTCTTTAAAAATTAAGTACCCATGTGTGCTCATATATGTAAGTGGTGACTTTCTTTGCATTGCCAATGGTATTGTAAAATACCGGAAGCTCTCAGATATCCTCAAGAACTAGATCAAGACAATGAGTTACACAAGGAGACCAAAATAATTCGGTTATTTTTTCCATTAACATTCTCCAACAACCACGAGGTTAGAAGCCCCATCTGCAACTACTTGGATAACATGCTCTTCTCCAATTTCATCCACTATGCTATCCAACAACTCATATAGTTATTGTCCTCTTTCTCTTTTTCTTTATTTTTTAGCAACTTCACAAATATTTCCTTCACCTCGTCTGAAACACTACAACAAGGAATAACATCTTTCTTTGTCCCAGCAAGATGATGCTTCTTCCTTGCTATGCCACCTCTCCAACAAGCATGAGAACAAAATTTTCATTTTACTTGTAGTCTATTTGTAGGAAAACTTTCACAATAGTTCCAAGTAATATCAAAGTCCTTTTTTTACCCATTTTTAAAAGCAAGACTCTAGCAAAAAAATTCACTCAATAGTTTGTTCATTTCTCCCACTGTTTGATCCTCCCTTTGTTCTGCAGGTCCGTTACAGGTCCACTGTTTCGCTAGTCTACTGTTATGTTGTTCCATTGTTTCGCAGGTTCTCTCTTCCATGGTCCTACTCCTTCACTGAGTTTCTACCTACTCCTTCACTGAGTTTCTGCTAATGGTTGAAGGAGAAGCAGAGGAACCATTACTACACATTTTTATTAAGTTTGTGGTTTAAAAAATTTAAAAAAAATAAAATTAGGTAGGGCTTTTAGAAAATCGAGTTGCGCGACCCTACTCGGTTCACGATAAAACTCAAGTGTAAATTTACAACAATTTAAGGTAGGATACAAACCTGAATCCATGATTCATACGACTCTGTGATTGACTCACACTATACAAGTGCGAAATTTTTATCAAGAGGGAGATGAATCGTATCATATTGTACAATTCGTATTGTGTATTGCACGATACTTACCATCATACCAATATTAATATTCACCACAGTAATACTTCTTTTGATGCCAGTCCAAATAGAAGTAACATAAGTATGTCATGATTTATTTGTCTAAGGGATGTCAGTTTATATGCAAAATCATAAAGGCATTGAATATCATTTGTCAAAATATTCTAAGTCTTCTTCCAAAGAGTTAAAAGTTTTGAATGTTCCAAGAGTTCCTAATATATTGGGTTCCACACCAAAACAAAGCACAACGTCAAAATCCAGCTTCTACCACTATTCAAACCTTTTTTATGATATTCCACTACTTTCTTTTTAGAAGTGATCATGGAAACCTTGGCCAAGAACCAAAACTCAACAAATGCAAACCAAGAGAAGTAATCTTTGTCATGAAGGTTTTTCTCAAGTAATTACGAGAGTTCATTAAAAAAAAAATGGCACGTCCTACTAACATTTTGCAGTCAAAGGAGATAAGAAGTCCAACAAGAGTTCTTACTTAGGCCTACAGTCCAAACAAGGATGAATAGTCAAACAGGGGGTTGAAAAAAGAACCATACAGACCAATGAAACGAATGGAGGTGGCACATCACTCCAACATCTGAAAGGCAGCATGTAAGCTTCACGCCCTAACTAAGCCATGCAAAGAAGTGACAAGTATAGACGCATGAGAAGGTTTTGACCTCTATGACCACTTGGATTTTATATTGCTTGATGAGGCACACCAAATTCAATTATTGTCATAAAAGTTGAGCATGGGAAGGTTGGCGGTAACAAACAGCAATGTTTCTCACTAGACACTAATAGTCAGAGCATGATCAGACTCACTCTGATAAAAACTTGAGAATAATGTGCTAGAATGGATGTGCGAGAGACAAGGAACTCTACACAAATGCATGAAAATATTAGAAAGCCTCAAAGGAAAATAGATAATAAAAAGAAGTCAACAACTAGGAACCTATGTAACAAATAGCTACAACAAAAACTAGCTCTTACAAAGTTGTTCACAGGTATTTCTTAAAAAGTAAACTTTAAAGCCTAATTCAATCTCACAAACCAGTTTATAAAATAAGGTTTGGATCTACTTATATACAATAATTTTGTCATTTTTAATCAATGTGGGACCTCCAACACACCCCCTCAAATTAAGAATTGGACGTTTCAAGTGAGGAAATCAAGAAAATCTGACCTGACAAATCTTAATAGGATAGACTCTGATACCATCTTAGAAAGTAGACTCTAAACCTATTCAACCTCACACACAGTTTTGGAAGGTAAGATTTGCACCCACTACTATCCTATAATTTGGTCATATCTATAATTATAGTGGGATCTCCAACGATATTTATATAGTAGTAGCATGCTCTGCAAGCTTTGCTGAATAGACTATAGATCTAACTACAACTCAACATAATTGACTTTAGTAAGTTAGTCACAACAAAAGTTGAATAAACAACTACAACACTAGGTGCTTACAACTTCTACCATAGCAAATACTCCATCAAAATTCTTGTACCTCCAAATTTTTTACCCTAGCAATCCAACCAATTGGGTTTGCCCCCACATACACTAGTAGCTTCCGCTAGGCCCAAATTCATGCTTCCTCCAACTTTAACACTACCTCTCACTTGAAGATCCGATGGGTCAAACAAAATTGTTAGATAGCAAGAATTAATACAGGAAAGAAATATATATATATATATATATATATATATATATATATATATATACACAATAGGGTGAAAAGAACAGTGAATATGAGGAAAACTATCCTCTTGAAGTTTTTTTCACAAGGAGCCAATGCTCAATTTAGTATAATAAGTCTCTTCTATCTTATCTCTTCGTGTGTGCTTATATCTCACTAATATCAACTCATTCATATTCTAACACGTTAACTAACTCAACCTTCTCCATATATTTTGATACAGTCTTTGTTTAAAGAACAAACACAATTGCATGACATCTAGGGGGAGTTTGGTAGGCAGGAAATTTCTAGTTTCCCAAGAGTTTAAGATTGGGAAACTATGTTTATATATGTTAGATTTAAATTCCAAAGAATAACATTCCCATGAAATCAGTGTTTTCCAGGAACGGCTTTTTGCCAAATTACCTATTAAAACATTGAGGAAGGTGGGAATCTAACTTTTCCGTGTTGAAAAGAAAGTAAATGAAAAGAATACAATGTTCCTCTTTTAATATGACAATGATTAAATAGTTTAACAAAAATAATACATTACTCTTTCTTCTTTAGAAAACATGTATATATTTATAGGAATAACTTTTTTCTAACCAAATAGAATTTAGTAACTCCTCGAAATCATTATTCCCAGAATTCATGATTCCCGAGTACAAAACAAATTTTCTTCTACAAAACGCCCCATATTGTCATCTTAGTGACAGCCCAGTACCCAAAATAACCAAAACAAAAATAATTTACTTTTATTTTCAACATACCTATTCACAACTACCAATTAGCACCGTTATCCTTCACCCAATCTTTTTTGACGTGTATATTTAATGAATTTTTTATCAGAAGAAAATATGAGAATGGAAGAATATTAAAAGGGTGCAAAGCTCCAAATATTACAAATATAACCTAGCAGTAAAAGTATTGGGTAGGAACTAAGTTTATAAATGACTCAAGTTGACACAGTATTTAGACGGAAAGCTGGAAAACATTTACTACTTTACCTGCTTTAAGGGACAGCAATGGACATGCCTGAACTCCCGGAAATGCTTCTTCATATATTCTTGCAATTTAGATACATCCTGCCTCCGAAAAATATCCCAGAGAGCACCTTCTGAAGCATCACCGCCAACCAACAAATCATTTTCTAGTTTTATTTCCACTTTGTCAACCTCTTTGACTTCTGATTCACATAAAAGACCATCCTCCTTAGCAGTGGCAATCTCATTATAACCAGATTGATGAAACTGGTCGACTTCTTTCCAATCACATAATCCAATTTCATGTTCCATTACTCGAACACTATTCTGGTTGTCCAAAACATTTATGATAGAAGATGAATTCTTAAGCATGTCAGTGTCAGTTTCTCCACCGTGATCATCACCAAATAACTCCCTTTTGTCTTGCTCAAAATGCTTTTGTTTCAACTTCTCAATGGTAGTAAGTTGCTTAGAATTTAATTTCACTTCAGCAATATGAGTCAACACATTTACCTAAAACAGCCAAATTAAAAATGATAAGTCAATTCCTTCATTGATAAGCATACACACTTCCAGCAATAAATACAAAGCACTAACAAATATTTGATCAGTAGAAGCTATGCAACTGACAGAAGTATATATACCCAAATTACAGCTTTTCAATTCCTTAAAAAGACTAATATGAATGTATGATGATTGCACCCATAAATAAAAGAGTACTTTTTCTAATTATCAATCAATCATTAAACCAACCAGAGAAATAACTCATCAAATATAGAGTCAAATGAGACTTTAAGCAATGAAGACAATGCACAGAACAAAGAAACTGACATGGAATTCAAACCAAAATCAATTTTAAAAAAACCAGAAGAGAGAAATGCAATGGCTTATCAAAGACAACAATTTGTACCTCCTACAAGCTATGCACCTCCCAATATAAAACTGTTTAAAATAATGACTTAAAAAGTTCAAATGTCAAAATATAGTTTTGAAGATGACAGCACAGCAAAAAGATAAGCAAATAGAGCATACTGCATCAGACATATCACAATGGATCTTAGTCACAGAATCACCACGCCCAAGCTCAGGAGGAAATCCATAAGCAATATAAGACTTTGGCCCCATGTCTGGCTTTAGACAACCGTCAGGCAACTTCACAGCAAGGTTAAGAGCACCTCTGAGAGGATCAGTATACTCCTTGAAGGGTAAGGATGATATGAACTCAGCAAAATGACGAGGCAACTGTTCCTCGAATAAATTAGAAGGAGGCCAATCTTTTAGTTTCAATATCTGAGGCCAACCAAGCCAATCCATACGACCTTCTGTATACCCCATAAAAAATTGGTGGATATTAATTCCCCCCTGCATTTAACAAACAACTCGGATGAAAAATGCTGAAATCGGCAGCAACAGAAGAAACAAGTGAATTAAAAGCAGTAAAGAATATTTTCAACAGAAATTTATATATAAAACGAGCAACAAGGGCTTAAATTTATCTACTTACTGTACCATCCCTATTGTGTTCTGTTCTGTTGACCAAAATTCCACCTTGGACTGGTATCTCTTTATGACCCAGCAGCAGAACATCTACAAATGTTTCTTGTAGTGGAACCATCCACCCCATAAATTATAATTTTTTAGTACTTCCCAAATTATTTCTAGGACACTCAGCACCGATAACTATGGAATTCAGTAATTACCAATATTAAGTGTACTGAAACAACACTCAATCCAGAAATGGAGTTACTAAATTCAGGAACATGTAGGATATTCAACAACATAAAAATTGGGACAATTAAATTATTCTACAAATGCCATTTTCAACTGTAGTGGTTCCAATATAAATAAGTATCAGCATTAATTAAATATTTAAGCATAAGCTTCATGAGAATGAAGGTGAACAATGAAATTTGTGTAAAAAGCTCTCCAAGGTCTAGAAAGTTAAAGATTGAGAAATGAAACAGACCTCACACCAATCTAAGCAATCAAGTGTTTCCACGTCCAAATGTTGACCTCCTCGTTTGGTAGCACTAGTTACATGACGTAATGCACGCCACATGACAAGTGGTTCCCAGCTTAAACCAGAAGTGCATTCAAGCACATTGCTGACAATGACAGGCTCCCCCTTTTCCCAATGCCACTGAAAATGCTTTAAATCCTTGTCCTGTAGATCTACAGCCTTAGGACAGTATAAATAGTTGTCAGCCAAATTATCACGAGAAGCAGCCTTCCTCATATTACTATTCCTAACATCTGTGTTTCTATCAAGCCCCAAACATGAACAGAAGCAGTCAGGGGGCTTAAATACTTTTTGAATCTTGTATGCTTGCACAAGTTCTTTCCCTTTACAAACTAACTCAGAGATAAAATGTTGACCCAATATACTTCTCAGTTCAAGAAAACCGTGGTTGCATTCATCATTGGATTTTGGACAAGGAATGCTACCATTACTATATGAATGCCACCCAGATCTTGACCATTCGTGAACCTCAGGCTTAGCACCAGCATTTGATGCAATTTGTTCTACCTTTTCAATTGCTTTTTCAGCATGCAAGTAACCACGACCTTGCCAAACAAACTCCAACTCAATTGCATCTGCACCACCTACAAGCTGCCCACGACGAAGCTCACGGCAACAGATTAGACAAAGGTCAAAAGAGCATTTTGTGCAGCTTCTGTGGTAATCGAATATTGATGTTTTGCAGTTGTCACTACATGAGAGTGTTAAGTTAACAACTAAGGAATATGTGATAACTTAGGAATAAAAGATAAGAAATCAGAAAATTCCCAACCAGTACACACGCTCTCCTAAAGAGAAATCTGCCTTAACTATATTTAGCTCGGAGACTGAGAGCCCTGTAGTGCACATCCCAAAAGCAAATTATACAATGCAAAAATATGGAAATTGTACTGAACTGACTGGGGTATGAGACGAGATATAAACTCAAGCTATGCTACTAAAGTGCATACAAGAAAAAAAGTTCAAAATATGTAACTGATCTAAAAGTGAGAGAGAGAGAGAGAGAGAATTAATTCTAAAATAAGGAACCAAAACCAGGAAATACTCGCTAGAATAACGAACTAGAGGGGAAACTAGGAAAATTGGTTGCAACATGTAACAGTCAGGCAGTTCAAAAGCTAAAAGTTTATCCATGATTGTAAAACAGATAATTCTCTTTTTTTGCAGTAAAACTTCAGTGCATAGAGATCTGTGGCTTCAGGCATCACTTCAAAACAATGATTTAGTTGTGTAGCATAATGTGTATTATAATCTAGAACAAACATACACAAATCAAACCTAACTTTGCTTCAGAATCAATTTAATATCTTTAAAGAGTAACATAATACCTTGTATCTTAGCTTCTGTCTCATTCTCAATCATCTGTTCTTCATCCAGCTGCCTTATAAACGGAAGAAGTACTTGCAGCAAATACAAAGAGTGTTCAACCTTCTCGCCCATATCTCTCGTTGCATTTGTCTTCATTTGCTACAGTAAACCAAACAGTAACATTTCAATGCAGAATACAGAAAATCACCGGAAAAAGTCAATGTATAGAAGGGGGAAAAGCTAACATTAATAAGTTCAACAGAGCTAAGGCACGCTTTGCAATTGCAATTACCACGGCACACAGGACATGCCTCAGCAATATCCTCCTCTTTCAAATGAGGGTACCTTAACAAGATCAAAAATGAAAACATTGGTCAAGTAATCATCATCTTCAAGACCAAACCTCGCAATAACTTTCCATTTCAGGGCATTGATCTCGCAACTGTCTCTATCATTTAAGACTTTTCTCCCAACAATAAAAAACAGTAGCCAACCCGCCCATGCAGTAGTATTGTAAACATGACAAGGAAAGGAGAAAAACAGAGAAAGGCAAAGTTATACCAAGCTCGTAAACAGAATAGGCAAAATCTTTTCTTGTTACACCTCGAGCACCTCACAACACGACCTTTATCGTTTCTCTTACATTGGTGGCAAGTTAAGCGCTCCTCTTCACCATACTGCTGATTAAGAAACAGAAACAAGACATCAAATACAATGCTTTGTGCAAAGACAAACTCAAACATGCATGCACATTTGAATGATAAATCATGTCACCTTAGCCCTTCTCTTGGTGACTTTTGACATCCTTTCTTGTTTACAACCGCTAAGACCATACGGTTTCTCAGCGCTAGACATTTCAAGCTCACCATTTCCATCACCATTCTTTCTTTTCCTAATGGCTCTCTGCTCGGAAACCCCACCCTTTTTTTTTGCATCCAACATTTTCTTCTTTTCCATGGCCTCCTTATCTTTTTTACTTTTTCTGCCACGCTTCTTTTCCGGTGCTTGAACACGGCCAGAATCCAAAGACTGCGTTTTTCTGTGACTGGGATTTAGATTTGCTTTCCATTGCTCCATTGGAAAGAGCCAAACAAGTTTCAAAGTGTGAACCCTAGCTTTCTTTACAAGGGTTCAGTGCTGATGTCATCTCAAGGCGCAAACGTGGACCCCACTTCTTCAGCCACACGTGGCGTATTTTCTTCCTAGATTTTTCTTTGTCACCTTTCCTATAAAGGAGGAAAATTCTCTGACACAAACTCTATCTCTTCCCACAACGCGCTTTGTGACCTTTGTTAGCAAGCTTAAACGAGAAAAAATTAAAACGAAAGTTATTCGCGCGTGGATTGTCACGAATTCAATGGACCAACGCCTTTTTTTTTTTTTTTTTTTCCTTATAGACGAGGAAACAGGTAAATTTGTTGTAACCTTCAATTATATTAAACAAATCAATTAAAAGGGTTTAATAATGCTAAAAAGATCTTTAAAAACTTTTCCCAACACATTCAAAATCATTTTATAAACTTTAATATCTTTGAATGAGTTATACTTAATAAATTACGTTTTAAACTACCAAGAAACTTTTAATAAATAAAGTATAATTCATAAGTCTAACCATCAAAAGTCATGATAAAAGAAAAATTACAAATGAGACTTATAAGAAGAAATTAGGAGGCACAGTAAATTGTAACTTTTCAAAAATTTCTAGATTCTAATAGTTTTTAAAAAGTTGGAAAATGTGTAAAGAAGATACATTAACTCAATTAACAATGGATAAGATAGTTAAGAAATTTCATATACCTAATCACCTTATTGTAATAAAGGTTATAATTTTGTACATATGTTTAGACTCTTATATGTCATTTTTATGTTTTTATTTTTTTTATCCAATTATTACGTAGGGTGATTGGACTTCTTTATTTATAAATAAGAAGTTTTTTCTCTAATTTTCTTCACATAAAATTAAATAAAATTAAATTTCACATTTGAAATTAAATGAAATTAGGTTTGACTATTTTGAAAATATAAAACTTTTTTCAATTGATTCTTATCTTGAAAAGTTTTTTAAATGAAAAATCTACATTGTAATCATTTTTATATTTTTATTTAAGGTGGCATGTTATACTTATAATTTGTTTCTTTAATTCATTTTTTCTTTATCAATTTCACCTTATTTTGGCTAAAAAATGACTACACCAACTGGTATTGAGAGATATGGCCTCAACACAAACTCTCAAACTCAGAAAGTGTTACATCATTTCAAATAAGCATTATTTTCAAATGGTTTTTACAAACTAATCGCATTTTCATCTCTTAAGTATTTCTTTTGCTCTTATTCATTTTTTAGTAAAGATTTGTATTTTTTTTATAGAAATAGGTGTTTATTATAAACTGTATTAATGTTGTTTTTAGAATTTATTATTGTATTTCTTTATTTGATTAGTACTTACCGTTTCATTTATATTTTTTTTTTGTAAATATCTTTTCGAGTTTATTCTTGTTGTAGTGGATTCTTCACTTTAAGAGCTTCAAAGTGAACACTTAGATCATAAAAATTGGGATTTATAACTAAAAGAAATAAATCACATAAAGCTACAACAAAATTAGTAGTTTAGTAGATTCTTGTAATTAAGGACATTTTTATAATTTCACACTATAGAAAAATAGGTCCACTTAGCTTCTTAGGGTCGTGTATTACCTTGTATCAAATCTTATAAAAATACTTTAGTCAAGACATAAATGGAGAATTCAAATTTTTAGATTTCATTTTTTCAATTTTTGTTAGTTTTCAATTTTGTAATTTAATAAAATGCTCTAGTTTTGTCTTTTCAACTTTTTCTTCATCTATTTTCTTGCACGGCTCATCTTCCTTCTCTCTTACTGTGTTTTTTGAATCTTAACTTTTACATTTTTTATTCATATTTTCATTGCCTTGAAGAAAATTAATCTCTATAAGTGAAGAATGTCAATCATGGATGTGTTCAAGTTTACTTTTACTCTTGTTATATTTTAGTTTTCAATTCTTGACTGAGATTTGATTGTTTTGAATGTGAAAATTGATTGGTCAGTATGTTCCTTCGTAAAACAAAGAATTCATATTTGATTTCTTTACATGTAAGAATGAAGTGAACATGATCATGGTTCATGTTTGATGTTTTTACACTTCATGAGTTCAGTTTTCTTCTCTTTTTTATTTTTCTTGATTTTAATTCAATATTATTTAGTTCTATTCTTAATTTTCAGTACTTGGTAAACATAGGTGAATAGACTACTTCTAAGACACTTCAAGATATGAGAGAGCACATTGTTCAAAGAAACTCTTAGTTGTCTTAGAGTAGGACATCTTTTCCCTTTACACCCACCGATCCTATGAGATGGCGTGTAGAGCCACACACTTGACCTATCCCTATACCTATTTCTCAAGCTATTTTCACCATTGTCTCTAACATCTTTGAGCCTGATACCTTCCAACCATCACCACCTTCCTTTCTATTACCTAGAATCAAGTTTGACCAAGCCACCCTCAACATTCTCTTTCCACCACCCAACCTAAACTTACCCCACTTGATGCATATGAAGTGATCAATGCTAATGATGATATGGTCATTGATGCAATTCCAATAGTCGCTACAATGAATTTAGATGTAGATGAAGTTGCGATAGATAGATATGAGCACATGACAGATGTAAAAGACTCACCAAGGACAATAAACGTAAGTGACTATGTTTTAGTGGATAAGTCACTTTCAATTGATGACTATTCATGGATTCTTTCAATGTGCCAAACTTTGTCTATCCCTTCAACTAGTGGTAGACGTAGATTCAACCTAAAGCATCATAACCCATGGAAAAATTATTGAGGTGATAACAACTATGAACATCTAGTAAAGTAGGAACTAGAATACTTCCTTAACATTTAGAATACTCCAAGGGATTACAATCCCATACGATAAATAATCTTCTCTATAGTTATAAGTTGATAGAGAGCTACACTTTATGGTGTATACATTGCAATCAACTTCATCTATTACACATACAAATCTCATTATGATACACTCACAATCTAACAAAATCATTTTTCTTTAATGGACAGGTATATGGAAGTTTCAAAAGTCTCCATCAACCAATCTTCCATTCCATGCACCCTTGAGCTTATTGCTCACTCGTTGAAGCTAATTACTCCTTTGGTCAAGCAAACCAAGTTTGAATTAGTTCCTTTGGTTTATGAGATTAACCAGTGGATATGTTACCAAGTGATGATTAAAGATTGGAAGGAGATAGAGACATATTCGAATTCCAAATGATAACTCACATGCTTCACAAAGAAGGGGTGAGATGACGATGCTTTTTGGAGCAATCTTAAAGGTAAGTGATTCGCCTTTAGCTTTGTACAATATTGTATATCTTCACCAATGTCTTATCTGCTAATTGTAGATAACCCTCAATCATGCATACCTTTCAAGTTTTATAAAGGTAAAGTGACGGTCAAAGCAAACAATGACGAGTCATCCTTTCTACGTAAGTATCCGTCAATCTTTCCAACCAAAGAGAAACTCCAATATCTTATGCAAAAGGACCCTAAGTCTTAGACATTATAAGTGCTCAAACCAACGATCTTGCACCTAAGGAGAAGCCTCATCTAGATGCTGCTAGCGAACCCCTATCTTGTTTCTCCTTTACAATAGAGATTTAGCACAATCCCTCCACCACAACCCCTATCTGTCTATACTTTTATGTTGTTGCATCTGAGATGACTTTCATCGTGGTGTTACCCATGTGTCTTTTTGTTATTTCCTGAGGCACGCATGTCTTCAGATGCTTAGCAAATTGAGAACCTTGTCTCAAGGTTGCTTTGAACGTCTATAGTGCACTCATCCACTCTTCTATCATCTACCATGATCAAGCTAGAAGAGAATCCAAGAAGTGGCATGACATGATTACATGACTTCTAGTTCTGAGATCTAAGCCTCTTTGACCAATGTCTTCGGTTGCTCCCATTGTTATTTCTTATAATGACAAAGAAGTCGACTAAGGTAATATTTTGATGGTCCTTAAGGGGGAGAATATGGTTAAAGTTTAAGGAGGAGAATGGTTAAAGCTTTCAAAGCTAAAGAGAGAGAAAAAGGTTAACAAAAGATGTTAATCTAAAGGGGAACTTATGTCAAGGAGGAGCAATCTCAAGAAGTATGATAAAGACAAAGATGAAGAATAAACAATTTCTTTTTTTGTTTCTTTTTTGGAAACATATTGTAATAGACTGAAATATAAATTCTAAATCCATTCTTTAAATCATTTATTCATTCTTTTTTCCTATAAGATGTATAAACTCAAACAAGATTTATCTCCTTAATATAATCAAATATAATGAAAAGTCTTATTCAATGACCAAGTTCAAAATCCTGTCAAACTTATGATACGTTGCTTATATATTTAAGTTTGATTTTTTTTCTCAAAATATTTGAGAAAACTAGATTTGTTATCATGTTTATACCATAACGAAGGGGCTAATAAAGTCCAACAAATCTTTATTGATTTTGATAAAGTCTTGTTAAAAGTATAAACATGATTATACTTCATTTGTAGATGATAGTTTTTAAACAGATAATGTAAGATGTAGATTGTCCAGTTTGACAGATGATATAACACATGTTTCTTTTGTCTGATAAGCAAAACTTTTGTTAAGAAAATATGCAAATAGTTTCCAAGCTAATGTTATACCTAACGGAAATATGAGTTTATTCTATGTTGTGAAAAATATTCTCATCTTCATGTCTACCAAAAAGATCTTGCAAAACACATATCAACATTAAGGATATCTTGAAAGACGCGTTAAAGCTATTTCATGCCAATGCACATTCTAGCGTACCTCATGTAAACCCTAAGAAAGTTATCTGTCATGTGTGGTCATATCCTTCACTCTAGCTTGGTTGATAGCTCTCTAGTCGAGGCTTGATATGTAATGCCAACTATTAGGATGTTGCTTAAAGAAGATATAAACATTTAATCTTGCATAGAGTACATTTAATACATCTCCATGTTCAAGTTTGAACAAATGAAGGCTTGAAGATAGAGATTTTGAACTAAAATTTCTAAATAGGTAGAAAATAATTGCAACGAATATTTTCTCAACTCAATATATAAAGAAATCTTCCAAGTTGAATAAAGATACTTTGGTTGCGTGCCCCAAGCTCTGTTGTTTAAAGTTTTTCAGTGCCCCAAGCTTCAAAAGAACATTATGCATATTCATCTAGCAACTAGTAAAGTGTTCAAACCTTGTATTCATTGAAAGAAGTGTTTCTCTACCTAGTGAGAAAAACCTTTGTGATATCTTAGATCACTCTCTTTCTTCACAAAACATCTAGTCATGAGTGACTGTTTTCCAATCAATACTCAAGTCTAGTCAAGGGTAGTTGCATTCCAAAAATACCCTAGGTTGTCCAACCAATGGTGGTTGTTGTTCTAAACTATACTTAGTTTTAACTAGAAGTGGTTGCATTCTAGATAATACTTTTTTTTAGCCAAGAGTTGTTGTGTGTTCAAATAATACTTTGGTGGTTTTAGTCAAGAGTAATTGAGGTCCAAACAATAGTCACTTGTATCATCATGGTATTAGTTTGCATAGTGAAACTTGATCTAATTAATCAAGAACTAGACATAATTTGATTTTATAGATGAACCAATGTAAAATTGTGATACATTAATCTTACTTTTATTAAGCTTGTTTAAATTGCATGTTATATAAACTAACCTAACAAAAAGAATAGTATTTTTAAAAATGGTAAGTTTTTATAACATTTTGACAAACTATTTGTCATACTAAAAACATGCGTCTATCACCACTCTATCATACACAACTTTATAAAAATTGTAAAAAGTACAAGTGAATTATCCCTTCTTATGTGTCTTTACCTGTTTTTTGCAATCGTTTTCTATTCTACAATGATTCCAATCGTTTGATATAGTATCTTATCATATAAAATAGACTTTCACATGAATGAAATATGAGCAAAGAACTTTAAAGTTATAAAGAAATAGAATGTGAGGAGAAATTACTAGATTGTCATTTGAAAGGGAATAAGTATTTAAATAAAATAAAAGTATATTAGAAAGATAAAAATATAGAAAAAATGAGAACGAATCCATTTATATATAGTTATATATCTATAAATCTATAATAATATATAAAGGAAATTCCTCAATTTATTATAACCATTTTATATTCTTTAAAAAAATAAAATAAATTATCCAAATTATAGAAGTAACTATATATACATTTGAACATGACAATGCAAGCAAGTCACTTATATATTTTTCATAAACACTCACTATATTTTATATAATAATCATTGATAATTTTATTTTCTTTAAAGGTATATAGACATGTAATACTTCTTTCTCATTAGTATTTTGTTACTAGTTTTAACTTTATATACATAATCTATTTTATTGATTTTATTATTTAAAAAAATACATGCGATGAATAATTTATTAAGTACTTTGTAATTATAAAATTATAAAATTAATAAAAAATATTTATATATAATAATATATAAAGGTGAAGGAGGAAAGTTCTTCCTATCCCATATAATTTTGATTAAGTGTTTTTACAATAAAGTGTAATATATGAAGGCAATCTTTATCTTAACATCAAATCATCATAAATGCTGTTAAAACCCAATTTTGTTCGGGTGGATGAATTTTATTTCAAAAAAAAGGGAAAGTTCTTAATTATGTTATTTTTTTTTTAAAAAAGAGAATGTTTATAAGTTTTATAAATTTATTTGTAGTTTGAATTTAGGATTTTGTTTTTTTATTATTAATTAAAATGTTTATTTATGCTTCTCTTAATTTTGTGCTTGAACAAGATATAAACAAAATTGGTTTAATTTCTCACTTTAGAAAAAAAAGTGAAAAAATATAGCTCTTCTTTTTGTAATTACTTTTATTATATTTTCATAATTCTTTACATTTTCCTAAAAATGTAGTAAAAACAAAAAACAAAAAAAAAACCAACAAAAATCAAAATAAAAAAAAATGTTGCTCCCTCTCTCTCAAATCTTCAAGATCCACTCCTGTAATGCTTCCAATGCTGCCCTCTGCAGCTCTTTTGCAGCGCTTCACCCTACATCTTTACCTCTTCTTAATAAAGTCAGGCCTGTAATACTTCCTCCCTGCAACCTACCTTTCCTTATTCTAACAAAAAAACTGATTTCCCCTGTCAATGCATGATCAAGTCAACACTCCAGCGTATCACTCTTTTGCTGGGATAAACAGGCAACCTGGGAACTCACACACACAACACGACACCATACTAATCCCCTCATCTATTTTAAAAACATCTTGAGGCAAAAGGGATGGGGCATCCACACCTTCTCGGAAAATCTTCATAGTTCCTCTAGAAAATAGTTCTCTAGATATGACTTCTTTCTCATAGAGATTCAGAGTTTCACTCAATATTCTTCATTCTGATAACCGTAAAAAACGCAACAGTAGAAAAGGAAAGGAAGATCAGGAGCAATAAAGAAAAAAAAGGGAAGATAAAGAAAGGAGGACACGAGGAGGTATGCTAGTGTTTACATTTCATATAACATGCATCTCTGTGTTTTGTTTGTTTCGCGCATCACACATTCATTTGCATAGGTTGTATTTCACACATTCATTTGCATAGGTTGTATTTCACACATTACACAGTTCACAATCTAACCAAAATGTGAATAATTATCAAAACTTATAAGTGCAAGAATGACAAATGGTAGTTAATAAAAAGCTTGCTCCCATTCGTGCCCTCCTCCAATCCATTTGAACCAAATGGCCAGTCCTTATGAACTCGAAAGCCAGACCTATGATAAAACAGGAACCAAATCAGTACCTAGGCCAAATTTTTAGTTTGGAAATCCAATCTCAAAGTCGAAATCAACATCCCTGACTCTAAACCATAGCCAAAGCAATCCATGGGAACAATCAAGGTCTTTAGAGTCTAATACTTTAGTGATCACCGTCACCCTCTCTACCACCGGCGCAACCCCGATGACAACCTAAACCACCGCATTCTCCTTTGGCATTACACCAAACCACAATCAAATAACTATTAGGAAACCTCCCACTTGGTGCATTCTTTGTTGTTGAACCCACCACCCACAAGCTCCCTTACCACTGAACCCATGCTTCTTGACACTTTTCTTTTTCTTTCTTTATTTGTTACCGAATGCATAAGTTTTCTTTTATATTTACTTTTGCTTTGGCAATGTTTAATAAATAAACACAATTTTTTTTACTATTAGATTTTAAAGTTAAATTTAATTTGTCATTTGCTAATATTTTATTTTATTTTTACATAGATCTTTTGGTTCTTTTTTTTTCTCTTTTTTCATAAATACATAATTCAATTAAATATTAAATGACTGCATGCGTCACGCGGTATTTAAATTGAAATTATCGTTCGATTTCTAAAATTTAAAACTCAAAAATATAATAAGTAATTATTTCGGTTAAACATCCAATTGATCGCTCACATCATACATTGTTTAATCCGAAATTACTTTGTCTCGTGTAGACGTTCAAGTTTTAATCCGAAATTTTCGAAATTAACAAACCATAAAATTCCAAAAAATATCAAATTTCAAAAATAAAAAAAAAATCAAAAATTTCCAAAATTAAAGAAATATCAACAACAAACAATCAATTTTCTCTAAGAACTACGTAGCCCTGATTTTCTATCACGTATAGAAAAACGTAGGAGCAAGGTCAATCCTTGTCGGGTCCTTTAACTTAAAAATCATTATTTTTCTCTTATTTCTATTATTTGGGAAAATAAATATTTTAAAACATACACTCATTTTACTTATTTAATTAAAAGGTACCGTCATAAGACGGGCGTTGTGGGGGTGCTAATACCTTCCCCACACGTAATCGACTCCCGGACCTAGATCCGGTTTTCACAAATTAGCCTTATCCTTGTTTTTTTTTCCATAGTTTTCTATAAAAACTATAGTGGCGACTCTTCTGTTTTGAAAAATTATTAAATTTTTTCTGATAGTCATTCCCGTCGTGATCCCGATTGCGACAAATGCAATACTTTGTTTGATGACGATAAAAACAAATATTTCATGTGATGAAAATAGATGCAAAGAACCTACTACGCATAGTTACGTATGATAAGCTTGTGATTAAGACAAACTATAAGATGTGTGTTTCAAAACTTTATGTAAGTCTGATCTTAACTAATAAATGTTTATTATACATTATAGAAAATGTTCATTCTAATCGGTCTTAGAAGAGGATCTCATGAAGACTTTTCTACTTCCAAGATCGCTTGAAGAGTGCACTAATGTTGTTCCACACGGTAACCCTTTTCTAAAACTGGATTTCAACTCTACACAAACCATTAATCTTATATGATATTGCCTTTTATTCTAGTTTGAATGAAAGCTATTTGACTTAAGTATGATAAGTTATGCCAAATGTCATGTTGTTTCAAGAAAAAAAAAATAGGCAATTAATGCTACTTGCATAAACATGAAAAGACATAACATGAAAAATAAGACTTTTTCTTACATTTACAAAGCTAACAAAGCTAGCCAAGCATTTGCAAGGACTCTTTTAGAAATACCTATATATAAAAGATGTCTTTAAAAAAGAAATGTTACGAATATATGATCATTTACACAAATTTACAATTTATGTATGTAGATAAAATCTTAAGCTTGCAACCTTAGCTATTAGTAGAACTTAATTAAGATCTAAATAGAGTTTAGATTTACATATAAAACATTATAAAAGGTTCAAACATAAATATTTCTCAACTCTAACTTCTTTAAATGACATATTATTAAATTACAACTAACCAGAAAAGGAGAGATCTTTTTTTAAATAAAATTTTAAAAAATATCTTGATAGTGTGTTTGACTATCTTAATCAATTCTTTATCTTGAGAAAATTTTTAAAAATGTGTTTTTGAAGTTATTGTGTCTTACTATATATTTCATCACTAGACACTCATATTACCAAAAATTTTGAAAATTTTCAATACACAATTCAATTATTCCTTATGGTATTTTCTACCTATTTTTTTACAAAAAGATTTTCCATTGACATATTTCTATTTTATCCTTAATTATATTTTAAAATAAAAAAAATGAATGGAAACAAAATACCTAAATGTTAAAACTAATTGCACACATTATTTGTTTTTTACAACCACCATTAACTTATTTTATTATTACTTCAATATAAATTTTAACAAATATTTTTTATTTTAATAATTATTATAATATCTAATTTTTTAATTTTTATTATATAAAAAGTGGATACAGATACACATAGATACATATATTTTTACTAATTATGAATAACATGGATACCTACATTTTATTTTTTATATTTTACTCTTAATTATATTTTAAATCTCAAACCTATCATTCTATTTTGTATGCAACACTAAAGAAAAAAAAATAGAGATAAACTACCATTAAATAGAAATAACTGCACACATCACTACTTCTTAATGCAGTTATATCTTATTTCTCACTTTCATGCAAATATAATATGTAATCAATAATGCTTCTCTAATGCTATTTTTTTATAATTACAAATTACACATTAAATATCTATAATTATATTAATAAATACATATTTTATTACCCAAATTATATTTTAAAATCAATATTTTAAACCTTGAAACTATTTATATATACAAAAATACATAAAAAAACACAGTTTAAATAAACTCAATTGTCTCAAATAATTAAACACACCCATACTCCATAGTACAATTACATTTTTTCTTTATTTTTCATACAAATATAATCTTAATATGTATTGTTTCTTGAATGTTGTTTTAATTCAAATTATAAATTACATATCAAATATAAAAATATTAATGCATACAATTTTATTTGAATAAATATATAAGAAAATTAAAATTAATAAAATTATTAAATTTTTAATCAATTAAAATAAAACAATATGATAAAAAAAATATAAAAATGCATTACCTTGTTCGTTCTTCAGTTTATATAAGAAAAGAAAAGACAAAAGCATCATTTTCCCTCTCCACTTAGGAGGCTTTCCCCTTTTGTCACTTTCCCCATAAACATGAACCATACACTTCCTTCTTTTAAATTTCTCTTTCTCTCTCTCTCATACACACACTCTTCCTCTAAATTCTGTTACACCTAACCTTGTGCAGGTGAGTTTCTTCTGTCTTTTAATTACACTTCAATAGCCTCGCTCTCTAGGCTCACGCAATTTCTCACTGTATAATTCCAAAACCTCCAAATTTATGCTAGATTCCTGTTCATAAAGCTGTGGAAAATGATCCACTTGCAAATGATTCACATTCTTCATCAAAATTCCAAAATGAGTTTAGCAAGACACTGTAGGGGCAAATATGTAATTTAGTTAACAGCTGTTTATGTGTGTTCATGTCTCTGATCTGTGAATTTTGGTTTTCTACCAGTGATTCTTGCTTCAATGTGTCGAAAACTCACTTCAATTTTGCGTTCTCTGTTAAAATTCGCACTGTAAACTTGTATGAAAGATCAACTAACATCACTGCATTACGTATTTTTCAGGCATGAGCAAGGGGCTGAGTGTTTTCTAAGACTGAAAGTATAATAAATTGGAATTTGGGAGTTACATTCAGATTGCCATTGTATTCACTATGTCAGGAACACTCTGAAAATTATCTACGTTTCACTTTTTTTTTTTTTTTTTTTTCTGGCGTTGTATTTTTCTAATTTCTTGTGTTTATGATTTTTAATGAGCACTATTTTTGTCATTTGCTTCAGAAAAATGCCAGAAGATAGGTTGAACAGACATACGATTAGATCACATGGAGCTAAAGTTGCAAGAATACATATGCATGACTGGTTGATTCTCTTGCTTCTTGCTATCATTGATGGTATTTTGAATGTGATAGAGCCATTTCACCGTTTTGTTGGAGAGGGGATGATGACCGACCTGAGATACCCTTTGAAAGAGAATACTATACCCTTTTGGGCTGTACCAGTATGTTTTTGCTACTAAGAACTATGCATCCTTGTTAAAATTGACCTTAGTTGACATTCAAGATTCTAGAATTTCAAATTTAAAATTGACCTTAATTGACAGATAGTAGCAATTTTATTGCCAATAGCTATCATTCTTGTTTACTATTTCTTCCGAAAGGATGTTTATGACTTCCACCATGCTATCTTGGGTACTTTTCTCACCTTCAGAAATTTTTTCCTGTCCTTTTTTTTTGAATATTACTCTGTTATAACTATGCATTGCTAAATGCTATTCAGGCCTTTTATTCTCTGTACTCATTACTGCGGTGATAACGGATGCTATCAAAGATGGTGTGGGACGGCCACGCCCAGACTTCTTCTGGCGTTGTTTCCCTGATGGGAAAGGGGTGGGTTCTCAATTATAAACCAGATTTCCTAAATAATACCTTTACCATGTTTTGTTATGCATAGTTGGTTTTACTTAGTGATATGCTCAAGAAACATGGTATTGATTCATGATATGTTCAGGTGTTTGATCCAGTAACAAAAAATGTTAGATGTACGGGAGATAAGACTGTTATCAGAGAAGGGCACAAAAGTTTTCCAAGTGGACATACCTCTTGTAAGTACTCAAAACAACCTCGAGTTCTGTAGGACAATGTAAAAAGGAGGGAGTTACAAATTACTAATGCTCAATTTACAAATCAGAATACATCTAGATCTTCTTCTCCTCTTGCTTTCTCCTAGTTATTTAACACATTAATCCCCTGACCAACTAATTAGAATCGTAACTGTTGCGATAACTCTTTCTTTCCCATAGTCCTAACCAGGTCTCTTGGACCTTAGTTTTTATTTTGATATGTGTTAAATGCTATATATCCTCCTCCATGTTCTACATTTCATTTGAAACAGTGGTCTTATTGTCTCTTTAAGTCAGCATAACTGATAAATTGGTAATCTTAAGCGTCATTTAAAAAAGCATACCGTGTTTTAGAAGAAACAGGGTTCCAAGTTGAGGAAGCATGGAATATTCATTGATCAAAGTTCACTCCATCATAATATGATAGATTTTTTGAAGAACTGATAATTAAATGATAGTAAAACTCAGTTCCATTTACAAGTCTATATTGTCAAGGATAAAGTTTCTCTATGGAAATAAATATAATAGGAGTTACATTGCCAGAAATTATCATTGGGCATTTAGGGTGTGTGAAAAAAGACCTATGTATATAGTTTGTTCTCCTTTTATGTAATATATGCTAAAAAAAATCAAATAATTGGTATGCAGGGTCCTTTGCTGGTCTTGGTTTTCTTGCATGGTATCTATCTGGGAAAATTAAGGCGTTTGACCGTAGGGGTCATGTTGCAAAGCTTTGTATAGTGTTCTTTCCCCTTCTTGTGGCAGCTATGATTGCTGTCTCTCGTGTTGATGATTATTGGCATCATTGGCAAGATGTTTGTACTGGAGGGCTTATAGGTATGTTGAAGATTGGATTTTCTTTTTTTGATTTATTAACATATAAATATACCTTTCTCTGGACATTTTTATACGAGATTTTATGCAGGTTTGACAATCGCTTCCTTTTGTTACTTGCAATTCTTTCCACCTCCATATGATAAAGATGGTATGTCCAGGAATTTATTCTTTTAAACTTTTATTATTTTTTGGTATTGTGGGCTAGAATGTGCTTTTTTTCTTACGAGCGCGTGTATAATGGTGAGATTATTTTTACCGTTTATAGGAAAATAATCTTTTAAAAATATTATAGATATTATGAAAATAAAATTTTGTATTTATAAAAAAAGTAAAAAGAATAAGAATAATTATAAAATACTTGTAAAAATGTATTAAATGTCAAAATATTATAGTTCGTTGTCAAATATGAATTAAAACTAAAAGGCCAAAGAGTAGGCAGCAGTAGTAGTCTGTCATAAACTTTTTTATTTCCACATAATTTTCCTTGAAAAGTAATTAGTCATTTTCATGGTTTAAGATTAAATTTTAATTTAATTTGAGATTTGGGTTAGGTTGGGATCCATTTCTTCTTTAAAAAAAAAAACACTTTGGGCGAGGCAGTCCAAGCCTAAACAAAACCTCCACATGTTCTTCCTGCATCTCCATAAGTTTTAAAATTTTAAAACTAGACATGAGTAAATGACAAAATTGACCCTACTATTACAAAATGTGGTTGTCGTCGAGAGAAGTGGAGAAGTTCTGAATATTAAAAAATCATTGGTGGAAGGTAACGCAGAATTAGTGGTGGCAGAATCTGACGTCGGTGTTGGAGGGGTGGATCGAGCCGTTGTCGACGGCCGTTAGTAATGGGTGAACGAGTTTCATCGTTGAAATATCTGTTATTCGATTTTTATATTTTTTACGGATTGGAAAAACAGTAAGAGTCGTACACTTACGACTTCTCTAGCCCATAAGTTCAATTTGTAAATATTTAGACTATTATGGATTGTATAAACCGTAAATAATTTGAAATACGTAAAAACTTACGGATTATACAACCCGTAATAGTACAGGTGTATGAGAGAATTTTACAGATTATACAAACCGTAAGTTTTAATGCTTTACGGTCCATACAAATTGCAGAAGAAACTTAACTTTACTGTTTGTACAAACCGTAAAAATATTTCAATACTTACAAGTTCTACAAACCGTAAGTAATTGAAAAAAATTTCTTTGTGGAACGTGTGTTCCGTTGAGCATGCAGTGGAGGAGAAGTGGAGGTCGTAAGTGTAAGTGCAAGAGGTACAACAGATCGGAAGTGCAAAAGGTGCAAGTGGTGCACGAGTTACAGAGGTCCAGGAGGTGTGGGAACTACCACAGCCGGAGAAGCAGAGGAGGCTGCGAAAAGGTGTAGGATTACTAAGGGAATGGCGTGGATGGGGTGAAGGGTATTATAGGTTTTAAAAATTTTTAAGAAGGGTTAAATGGTAATTTAGCATAGACTATGGAGGTGCAGGAAGAAGCAGTCTACTTCTTTTTTTCGAGTTTCTTTTTTATGAGTTTTTCTACACCTTCGTATGTTCTTTTTGCACCTCCACAACATAGATAAAATGACGCACATGTGCTCAGATTAAAAATACATTTTAATCCCACCCTTCAATATTCACTGTTTCCTTGCGTTGCAAATCGGTTCCTCTACACCTCTATTATGCACCACCATTTTACACCTCCATTCTTGTTCCACGCTCCCTTCCATCACCTCCCATCACATTTCTTCGTAGGTAGTGACTCAAGGTAAGTTTAGTTTGCGATTTTAGTTTAGATTGTTTGAAGATGAATTTGTGTGTATAGGTGAATTGCGTGTGTGTATTGGTGAATTGTGTGTCTTTTTATTTTTCTGATAATGGTATGTACCGGATTCTACAATCTGGAACAACTTTTTTATGAGAAAAATAAAAAACTTCACACATACACAATATGCACATTCATCCAAATTTATTTCAAAACCAATTTAAACAAAAAGCATATTATCAAACGAAACTCGTCATCACTCACCAGCTGTGGAAGAACATAATGAGACTAAGAAATAACTGTGAGATGCTCAGTGGAGGAACAATGGAATTTGAGAGAAAGAAGACAACAACAAAGGGAGGTGCACACTAACAGTGATGGGTGGAGGGTGAGGAGGAGTGGTGTTAAAATGTTTTTTACCTAAGAATAAAATTGTCATTTTCGTATGGTATGGAGGCTGAGGAAGAGTGTATGGAGGTGTCAAAAGAAGCCCTTTCTAGATCGGATATCTTTCTTCCTATACCCTAATTAAATTTCTTATATTATCCTTTTCTTATTAACCCTGCATTTTCTTTCCTAATGTGTTGATGTTTCCATATTATATTTGAAGTGTAATTTGTACATACCCCTAGGTGAAGATAATATAAAGTTGCTTTCCAAAATAATATTTTCTTTCGAGCTTTCCTCTCTCATAATCCTACTCTCTTTCTCTATATTTGATGGAATGTTTTAGCGATGAAAGATATCTCATCATTCATCTCTTATGTTCTATGAGTAAGTGTGTTTGTGTTTCTCTGCTTTGAGGATTAGAGATATTTCTCTTTTGACCTTAATCTTATTATAGCTCTAACTCAGTGCACTTTTTACAAGCTTTTCTATAAATATATTGTCCAAGCCTTTAGATAGCATCGTCACTTGTTAATATGATCATGACTATCATTTTTTTAACAGCAAAAAATGAAATTAATAAGAGCATTTCAGGGATATTCCAACCATATTAAAAAAAGATAAAAATAAGAGGATAACAGACTCCACAAGTACCTTACCTACTCCTAAATAACATAGTGCACCAACCCCTTTAAGAGGTTCAATAATACACAAAGTGAAAAAACAGTCCTCAAAGTATAGATAATAGGTAAAGTACTGAAGAAACCAGTGAAATGCACACCATTACACACCATTGAATGTAAACAATCAAACAACATTACCCAACAAGGACAGGGATCACAGACCAAGGAATGGGGGTTACAAGAAATTCAATAAGCAAACTACATAGAAGTATCCAACTTTGAACACCTAACCAACTGTAATCATTGTAATGGGTTGTTGAGTATCATATAAGAATTTATGACCCATTCTTGTTCCACATCATCATGCTTCTTGAATTCTGATTTAGCCTACTCCTGTGCTCTCCTTTTTAATCATCTTGAACACGCCATATTTCATTTTTGCCTTGTTCAAAATCGTGCAACTGAATTTGCCTTTGTAGTCCCACTTTTTGAAAACAGACATGTATCACAATGAATTCTAAATGTCTTAACCTAAGTCCAAGCATCACCCCATACTCACCCCATGATCTATCTATAGACTACATCTATCAGCAATGCACTACACTAATAACAAATAACATTCATCATCATCTATCCATTTTCCCTGTTTTTGAGACATTCTAAAAGGCAAAGACACCATTCAGGATATGAAACATCATTATTAGGCTTAGTGTGCTTTAGTCAAGACCAAAATTTCAATTGTGCTAGTAAAAATTTTTCCTTATTGTCCACTACACCATTGTTAAACACTACCTTATTCCTCTGACTCCATATCTCTGACATGATAGCTACTCACATCCCCTTCCAAGCTTTATTTGCTTTTGCGTTAACACCCATTATATGAAAGCTTAACAAGTGCAAATCGGGATTGTTATGTCTAACAACCTCTATTCTTACCCATCTATCACATGCATTCCATACTCTTTGTGCAAATTTACACGTGAAGAATAAGTGTTTTGTGTTTCAACACCTTTCGAGCACATGGGACACATTGAATTGCCTACATCCATACTTCTTCGTTGATGGTGCCACCTTTATGTTCCATAACTAGTCAAAGTATTCAATTTTCTGGACATAGACCCTTTGGTTCAATATTTTATAACCTGATTTGACCATGTACTCACCCTGTAAATCTCCAGTCTAGCACTAGGTGTCTTGTGTCCCCCTCCTCCACTGGAAATTTGAGATACTATTAATCAGTTGTTCCTCAATATTTTATTCTCAAAAAAAACTTTCTCTACACCATAATAAATTCCAACTATAACGCTCAATGCCATTCTCATCCCCTCTTTCCCACGAGACTACCTTCACCACTGATATGTCTTTACAGGGTACTTGTGAATAGAGCCTAGGGTACTTAACCTAAAGTGGTTCATCATCCAACCATTTATCCTCTCAGAATTTCACTCTCTTACCATCCCCTACCTTCCACTTAATATTGCAATCAAACCAGATATTATAAGGTCCTACACTGCACGTTTTACCCAAATCCTTCCATCAAATAGAACATTTAATGTTTTTTAAGTCAACACTCAGATTCCTCTAAGACCCGTATCTAGATTCTAACACATCCCTCCATAGTCCCTCATCCTCCGTGCCTAACCTCCATTTTCACTTAGTGAGTAAGGCGGAATTAAATCTTCTTATATCCTTAATGCTTAACCCTCAAACTTTCATAGGTCTATAAAGCTTATCCCACCTTACCCAGGTAATTTTTGTACCTTTAAAGCCCGACCTCCACACAAATCTTGCTTGTACTTCCTAATTGTTTGACACATGTAGGTCGGGACTTTATAGAAAGATAAGTAAAACAAGGGTAAAACACTGATGACTGATTTAACTAAACATATCCTCCCTGTCATAGACAAACTTTTGCCTTTCCACCTTGAGAGTCTAAATTTTATTTTATTATAATTGGAGCCCCTTCTCTCCTCAAATTCCCTCTTATAGATAGTCTCAAATAGATAATCCATCTTTGTACAATTTAAGTATTTCGCTAAAAATTTCAGATTATCCATATTAACCCCACAATCCCTACTTAACTCTTATGATTCAAAAGTTAATTCAAAACATATCAATATGGTCTTAACAACCAACATATTTTCATACTATTTTTGTGAAGTGATTTAAGCTCATTTATTATAGTTTTGTGAAGTGATTTAAGCTCATTTATTATAGTTTGAAATTTGTTAAAATACTTTGTACGTTTTTGTTTTCTTTCACAATAAAGAGTTCATATTGATAGATTAAATTTGTTTTCTTTTATCTGAACGGAACCATCATAATTCATTCAAAGAGTATTTCATATTTTCTTAATTCTCTTAAATGCACGGATTTAGACTACTCTTCTTATAAAGTGCATATAAGAGAATCGTGGGCTTTGAAATTGAGTAGGTATCTCTCCGTGCTATTAAAAGAAATTTATTTATTAACAAACCACCAAGTCCATCATATCTGAATAATAATACTTATTTTTTTTTTTCAATAATCATACTTCTCTTTTTTGAATAAGGGAGATGTGTTCACTACTTCTCATTTGTTCTTCAAAAAGTTTAAGATATCCCTCATTGTCCGACAAAGAATTAACACTAAGATATTAAGTTATGATATAAAAATAATATTTATGATGAACAAAATTATATAATAAAATTCTGTATATAAACTATTTATTTTATTTTATTTTTAATAATATTTTAAACTTACAATACGAAATTAACAAAAGCAAAATAAATTAAAATATAGTAAAATAAGAAAAAAGAAACATAAAATAAATTAATAAATAGTGGGAAGTAACCCACTATTTGACAACATTCTATATACTATTAAACTGTAAATATAAGTTTCTATGATTTTATTTAATCAAAGTTTTATTTATAGCATGTCTTCAACATAATGTATAATAAACAACGTATCTAATTATTTTATTTTTATATAATAAAAAATAAATACATAAAGGCATTATTTAATATATATATATATATATATATATATATATATATATATATATATTTATATATATATATATATATATATATAT